>Ga0302314_10000121_pt1 | contig 131646 bp, 128 predicted proteins | sample III_Palsa_N2_3_FD_200533 | JGI IMG/M metagenome (GOLD analysis project Ga0302314, IMG submission 200533) | Peat permafrost microbial communities from Stordalen Mire near Abisko, Sweden - III_Palsa_N2_3 | ecosystem: Environmental > Terrestrial > Soil > Palsa > Peat permafrost | place: Sweden... | reverse complement strand
GGGAGTACCGGGCGATCAGGACAGGACAGTGGGGAGATCCGATGGCCACCCATGGGGAGAACCGGTGACCGTCAGTGGGGAGATCCAGCGGCCGCCTACGGGGAGGTTTGCATGGCCGCCGTCACTGGCCCAAGACTGACCGAGTTTTTCAGCCGGGTGACCACCGTAGACGCGTGGCTGCACGAGCTGCGGCAGCTCGATCAAGTCGTTTGCCTGACTGCTGCCGAAAACGAGACCGTTCGGCAGGTGGAGAAGGACCTGATAGGTCCCGAGAAGTACGACCGGGCAGGCATCGTGTTCGTGGACCCAACCCCGTGGGGCCGCTCGGGCGCTACGCCGAGTCGAATAGAGCCGCTGCCGGAATAGCCAGGCCGAGAATCCGGCCGGAGGCACGGATCGCCCAACAGGCGGGTTCTCGCGGTCCTGACACAAAGCCGCCGTAGACATCGACCGGCCCCAACACGCTGATACCGCGACGATGGCTCGTGAACTGCTCGCGCGTAGGTAGGGCAGACGGTTCGTGTGGCCGCAAAGTCGGCGTTCCGTCCGCCGGACAGGACAAACTTCCTGGTAGAAAGGCGAAGCCGCCGCGCTCCGCATGCAAACGTCGCGCGACGGCTCCGTAGTGCATAGGGCGGCCCTTTGTGGCCGCCCTATCTACGCGGCGAGCCGCTCCTCGTCAGCCTCGCCGGTGCGGCGCGGAATCTGAGCCTGCTCCTCGGACTGAAGGGTCCGGAGAAACGCGCTCATGCGATCCACGTCGCCCTTGTCCAGCCTTGCGGGCAACCTCAGCTGTGCCATCAGCCCGCCCCTCAACGGGAACGGGTAGTCCACCAGGGCAGCGCTGCCAACACTCGGCGCCGGCGTCCCTGCCATTGCCGGTGTCTGGGCCGTGCGAACGTTCGCTGCCTTCGGCTTCGCCTCCCCGTCCTTCTTCGGGGAGGACCCGCCGCGCTTGAACACTGGCGGACGGCCCGTGCTCAGGTAGTGCTCGTGGGCCTCGATCGCGTTGCTGAGCCTGCGTCCGTACGCCACGATGCTCTCCGACTTGTACTGCGATCCGGCGAGCGTCTGGAACCGCGCAAGGTACTCCGCAACATCAACGCCTGAGAGGTCAAAGGAGAGGTAACCCTCGCCCTCTACCGTCTCAAACACCTTCCTAGTAGCGGTCTTCCATGGCTCCACGTGGGTCACGGGCGCGTAGCCCTTCTCCATGAGCCAGTCGCAGTACGCGAGCAGGCCCTCAACGGTACGGTTTTGCATTACTGAGCCCATTGGTTTCACCTCCTTTCGCTTGGGCTTGCTCAGAGTCGCATAGCGTTCGGATGGATTTTTTGCGCGATCAGGTGCGCCGACCGCCTGCACCGCCTACGCATCCCTGCACACGGGACCCCACCATCCGCGTCCCATGCAGGCGCCGTGCGCGTTGGGCCACGCGCGCCGCGCCGACGCCGACGCCAGAAAGCCAGTGTTTATGCCGCTTTCGGCGGACACGTCGCACGACGCGGCGTCAGGTGCATGGCGCAGGCACGAACGAGCGTCTCGAACCAACGTGGCTGTCCCGGATGACGCTTGCGCCGCCGAGCCGCGGCGGGCGGGTGGCGCTTGTGGAACCTAAAGCGTGGAATCGCCGCGCCTCGTGGCTATGGCCTGCGGGATAGACTGCCCTAACGCTATGCCTGGTGTGAGATGAGCCGTTACGCCGCCGCCGTGTGCATGCGCGGGCATTACCGCGACACGATTCTTGACCTTCGCTCGCCCGGCGATGTCGTGGAGTCGTTTTGCAGCAAGTGTGGGGCGCCCGTGATCTCGGCCTGCCCGAAATGTTCCGCGAAGATACTCGGCTCGTACGAAGGAGTGGCGGCGGCTGGCCCCGAGATGCCGGAGAACTTCTGCTTCTCCTGCGGCGCACCGTACCCGTGGGCGGACCGCGTGAGCCTGATCATGCAACTGCGGAATGTGCTGGAGTTTGAGCCTGGGCTGGACGACGCGACGCGTCTGGAAGTCGGCGAGCAGATTGCGGTGCTGTCCGCGCCCGACGAGGACAACAAGCACCGCCTGCGCGCGGGGAAAGCGCTCCGCGAGTTGGCGCCCAAGGGCTGGCTGGCAGCACAGCCGATCCTGCAGACGCTCGTATCTGCCGAGCTGCGGAAGCAGCTCGGCCTTCCGCCAGCGTAGGCAGTCCTCTACGGGCCCCGACTCGAACCGGGGTATCAATTAGCTGCCGCGTTAGGCAAGCTTGAACTGCCTGCTAAAATGCCACGCGGCTCGTCATCACCGGGCCTTTGGATGGGCATAACGTCTTCGACACGTCGAGCTTCTTGCAAAGAAGCATCGGATCTCGGAGTCGGCCCGAAGAAGGGACCGGGGTGACAACCGAATGACTCACACCGCGATCGAGGTCGCGGGAGCAGTCACCGGGTGTCGGCTTCGTGCTCATCGGCGCGGCTGCACCTGACACGTTCAGGGCGCCCAGCGCCGAAAATCAAAAGCACGAGGCCAACCGACACCCGAGACATCGCGACCGAGCGTCCACCATTACTCGATGAATCGCGCCAACGTTGGCGCGTGTGATCGTCGCGTTCTCGACTAGGAGGATGCGGCGGGCTTCCCTTTCGGGGGTCGGTGCACTCGGCAGCAGTCCGCGGGCCACGAAGGTCTCTGGCGAGATCACGAGGAAACCGAAAATGGACATCAGCAACACAAATCCATCTGCCCACGCCGATCAAGATGCGTTCCCGATTGGTGACGGCGAGTTCATAAATCTCCCCCAGGTCGCGAAGGGCCAGTCGGTGACCGCGGCGGCCAGGAAGCTGGCTCGGGGTCTGGAGCTGACCGACGACGTACTTCTCCGGGTCCCTGAGGAGGAGGCGATGGCGATCGCAACCGCGACGGTAGACCCGACTCAGCTCCGACTTGATGTCGAGCGCAGGCGGGTGTCGATGCATCGCACGCCTTCTGGTCACGTTCTCGTCTCAGTGCTCGTGCGTGTGTGGGCGTCCGGGGTCTCCTGTGACGGTGCGAACGGCCGCGGTCGCACCGAGGCACGGCTCGCCGGAGAGGCTGTCTGGCCGCATCCCGGCAGCGTTGGGGGTGAGCCCTCGATGAGATACACAACGCGGAGCATCGATCGTATGCGGGAGGCGGTGCGCGCGAACGCGCACAGGATCGCCAGCCCAGACATGCGGCTACGGCTTCGGGACCACGCTGACGGCGTGTGGAACCCGATCTACCTCACCGCGGGTCGTCTGATCGTGCAGCCTACCGCGGAGGGCGATGTCGAGTCCGAAGCCGCTTTTGTGCACACGGCCGAGGGTTCTACCCGCCTGGTGACTTGCCAGGAGGGTCTTGATCTCGATCGAGACCTGCCCCTCAGCTTTGCGGGCAACACCCTCGACCTCGTTCGGCGTGCTCGGGCTTATGTGGCAGGACGTCTCGCAGTTTCCCCGAGCTCGTCGGACGTGCACCATGCCGTGAAGGTCGCGACGCTACCCGCCCACATCATCATCGGCGTGCTTGGGCCGGACGGCCTGCCGGCGACGACCGCGTTCCCGGAGGTCATCTCGGAGTTCGTCCAGAGCATCCACGAGGAGCCCCGTCCCTGGAACGCGATCGCGCAGGGCGGCGTGCGCGGTGAGCGTCTGGTGCTCGATCTCGCTGACGGCGGGTTTCTCACCGATGAGCAGGCGATCGATGTCGTCGGGCGCAATGATCACCACGAGGTCACGCGCGCTCCCAACGTGATCGCGGGTCGACTGCTGCGTGCAACGAGCAACCCGGATGCGCGACCGATCGTCAGGAGCGCCATCCTGCAGGATCCGAGCCGCCAGCGGTGGAGTGGCAACCGCTACGCACAGACCGTCGGGCCGCTTCTGCTCGGGATCTACCGGCAGGTCCCCGGCCGGCAGAAGAACGTCGTGGCCGCCCTCACCCAGGAGTTCCAGCCGCCGGCGCTCGGGGGCACGGAGTGGAGCGTACGCGAGGACCACTCGGTACGCGACCTCTTGGATGAAGCACTAGCGCACCTGCAGGAGAGGCCGGGCACATTGTCGGATGCCGCAGTCGAGCTATGCGCCCGGTCGCTTGGAGGTCTCACGAGTCTTGGGCTCGTCTACTCCGATCAGGGTAGCCAGGTCAACGACGAATCGTGGCTGCGAGGTACAGTCGCACAGGTTCTCAGCAAGCTGATGGTTTGCGCAGGGGGCTTGAAGATCCTGTGCGAGGCCGCAGAGCGGGCCGAGGACGGCAGCAAGCTGATGCCTCGCCTATACGAGGCCGACGGCGAGGTGGTTCTCGGGGCTGACGGAAATCCTTTGCACCTTCATCCGGACCAGGGCGCCAATCTCCATTTGCGCGAATTGGCATTCCGTGAACGGAGGCCCGACAAGGAAGAGGAGGAGGAGCCTGGCGAGCGGTCTCCGTTTGATCGATTCGTCGACGCCCAGAAGCGCGCAAGCGAGATTGCCGGGCAGCTCACGCAACTTGTCGAGGATCTGTTCGAGATCCGTGATTCTGATGGCCAAGCGCTCATCGAAAAGCACGGCCTCGATCGCTCAATCATGGGGGAGCTTCCAGCGGGAATGAGCGAGCTGCGCGACCTCGTGCTGGTTAGCCTCGCTGACGACAAAGCCAACGACGACAGCGATGAACATGACCCGGAGGATCTAGAAGCCATCGAGGACGCACTGATGGATGGAGGGTCTGCATTCGACGTCCAGGAGACGGCGGCCTAGCTGGCTGGCGCGACGCCCCGGTCTCCAGCGTCGGACCGGGGCCCTGCGCTGCGCTGGGGGAAGCTCACAGCGATGCTGTGTCAGGCTCTTGAGATCTCGCGCTGGTTCTGCTTGTTGTGCCTGCCTATACGGCCGTGATGAGCATCCTGTCAACGGCCGGTATAGGTGAGGCATTTTCCCATCGGGGATCGCTCAGCGTCCGCGGTCCGCACTGTGGTCGGGTGTATCGCGGTTGGCTGTGCGGGTTAGCCAGCGTGTTGGCGATAGGGCGGAGCGGAGTCGTAGGGGGTTGCGGCTTGGGGCCCAGCCGGGGTTGAGGTGCTCCGGGTGCGCGAGCGGTGGTGTTTGAGCGCGGCTGTTGGTCATTTTCCGGGAAAGGCGCGTGATCCGTCCGGCGTCTTGTCCTTCGTCGCCGAGGTCGTCGCGTGCGATGAACCAGTCGGTTCCGTGGCGTGCTCTGCTTGCCTCGACGTAGACGGTCTCCTTGCCGGTTTGCCAGCCGCCGGTGAGCACGACGGAGCGCTCGACGGTCGCGCCCTGTTGGCGGTATACGTGCTGTGCGTAGGCCAACCTCAGCGAGTCGAGGTGCTCGCCGGCGAGTTGGATTTTGCGCTGTGATCCGTCGAGCGTGACGGTCACGCGCCGCTCGTGGATGGCGCTCACTTCGCCGCGGGTGCCGTTCTCGACTCGTGGCTGCCCTCGGGGGCGGTGCTGTGCGGTGAATGCGATCAGGTCGCCTTCGCGTAGGCCGTAGTGGACGCCGGGCAGTGGGATCTCGTGGTTCCCGAGTTCGCCGCGCTGTGCGCGTAGGTGTTGTGCGCGGGCGTTGAGCCGGTCGATCTCCGTGTTCGCCGCGTCGGCGATCAACGCGACCTCGCGGATATCGCGGCCATCCGTGAGCGCAGCCCATGTTTGTACGGCTTGCTCTGCTGCCTGGTCGCGGGTGTCGGAGAGGTGCAGCTGGCCGCGTGAGGCGTAGTGCGCCATCGCGCGCTCGGGTTCCCCTGCGCGTAGTGCTTGCCATGCGCGCTGGTCGGCGGGGTCCTTGGTGCGGTGTATGTCTGCGAGTTCGGCGGTGGGTGCGTGCTCGGCGAGCCGGTCGAACATGCCGCCGGGGCCGATCGAGGGGAGCTGCTTGCCGTCGCCGACGGCGATCAGCTTTGCCCCTGAGCGCTCGATGAGCCGGGTCAGCGCGTCGAGGCGCTTGTGGTCGACCATCCCTGCCTCGTCGAGGATCACTGTGGTGTCCCTGCCGAGGTGGATGGCTCCCGTGTTAGCGCGGGCGACCAGCGCGTCCAGAGTGAGTGTCTGCCCGGCCAGCGCGGGGCTGTCGGCGCCGAGCCTCTCGGCGGTGGACCCGGATATGGCTACGCCGATCGTCTCGCGACCGGCGTACTGCTCCGCGCGGGCGGCGGCGTCGATCACGACTCCCTTGCCGGTTCCGGCTGGGCCGACGAGGACCGCGGCACGCTCGGGACCGGTGATGACTTCGAGGGCGTGGTGCTGCTCGGGGCTGAGTGGTCCGCCGATGCGCTCCGCGACCTCACGGGAGGCGTTCTCGCGTGCAGCGTCGCTGACGTCGCGGCCTGCGGGCTGGGCGAGTTGTGTGGCGCGGCGCTCGATCGCCTGCTCCTGCGCGCGAACCACCAGGGTAGTCATCCGACCGCCCTCCAGGGTCAGCACGCGCCGGTCGCGGACCATCTCCTGCGCCACGGCGAGCGCTTCGTCGGGTGCCATCTCGCCGGCTGCTTGCTCGAGCAGGACCGCGCGCAGGTCGCGTTCCTCGAACACGGCGTGGTGCTCGGTCAGTTTCGTCTCGACACGGTCCTCGATCGCGCGCTCGGCCTTTGGGCGCTCGGATGCGCCGATCAGCCGCACGGCCTCATCCGGGCCGAATCCGTGATCGTGAGCGGTCTGTGTCCACACTCGCTGCAGGTCCGAGCGTGTGGTCAGCTCCTTGGACCGGCGGTTCTCGAGCGCGAGGTTGCGAAGCTCGCCGCGTTCGGGAGCGCGGCCGTAGCGGGCACGGAAGCGCTCCGCTGCGCGTGCGACCTCACGGGAGCGGCCGGAGAACGTCTCGCACAGCTCGCGGGGGACACCGGCGATCTCGAAGTACCGGCCGTCCTTGCCGGTTTCCTGCTCGATCGCGTAGCCCCCACGCACGAGCTCGTCGGCGAGCGCGGAGCGGTAGAACGCGCCGAGCTCCCGTGCGTCGCGGAAGATCGGCCGCGAGGCGACGGCAACGATCCGCTCGTCCTCGCGGACGGCGGCGGTGATGACGACATGGCTGTGCAGTTGGGGGTCTGGGGCTTGGGCGCCGGAGACTCCGCGGGCGGTGGTGTGCCGGTACTCCGTTGCGATCACGTCCCTGGCGTGCTCTTCCACGACCTGGCCGCTATAGCGTCGGCGCACAACAGGAACCTGCTCTCGCAGGTAGAGGATTGTCTGCTCGACCGCGCTGGCGTGGGCTTGCTCGATCTGCTCACGCTGCCACGGGTCGCCGAGCGCCCACACCGTTGAGACGGACTTCGGGGCGCTGAACGTCACGTCGATTCCGCCCCCCCGTCCGCCGCCGGCGCCCTCCGGGCGTAGCCATCTGCCGGTGGCTGGGTGGCGGCCCTCCATCAGCGCGATGAAGTCCGCGCCGTCGACCGGCTCGCCGGCGTGAACTCCGAGCCTTTCCAGGGTCTCGGCATCGGCCAGCCAGCGGCCGGGGGCTTGGGTTATCTCGCCGTCGGGGGTCAGGTAGTAGTCGCCGCGCTCGGGCTCCACGGTCTTGCTCTCCAGGTAGCGTGCGTACCCGCCGCCTCGGGACGCACCTATGCTCGCTGCGGTCATCACATGGGTGATGACCCTGAGCGGGCCAAACCGGCCACGAAATTCGCACAGCGCTCGCTGTGCCACGGCACAGCCGTGCATGTTGTCTGTACTGCTGTGGGAGCGAAGCGACGTGAGGCCGCTCGGGTGGGCCGTCAGCCCGCTGTAGCGAGTGACGTGGCGACGGCTGGTTCGTTGTCGAAGGCTCGGTTGGGGGACCGCTCGCGTAGAGCTGAGCGAGGGGGCTCGGGCTGGGCCGCGAACTCGTTGGCCGGTCCGGGCGGGTTGGGGTCACTAACCCACAACACCAATTCCTATGCCCGGACGTCGATGAGCACCATTCCCAAATCCATCGCCACTCATCCGCCGCTCACGCGCGACGACGTGCTCGACGGCCGCGATGTCGCCGAGCTGCTGCACCTGCCGATCTCAACGGTCCTTGAATACGCGCGGCGCGGACTGCTACCTGGACGCAAGCTCGGACGGCGATGGATCTTCCTGCGCGACGAGGTCGAGGCGGCGGTGAGAGGCCGGTCGGTGGACAGGTCGGCGGCGTGAGGCGCTCAGAAGACCGTGAGGCCGTAAAGCTCGGCGATGCGCGTCAGCGCAGGGTCATCGCGTGTGATGGGTCGTCGCTCCTGCTCTTCGAGCGCTGCGTCCTCGAACAGCGCCCAGCACTCCCATCCGGATGAGAGCCGCGACAGGTAGCGAATGCCGGCGTACTTGAGGCGATTGTCTGCGTCGCGCTGCTCGTAGGCCCAGCGGCCGATCCAGCGCGTGATGCGGCGGTCTCCGCCGCGCACCGTCGGGACGTCGAGGTCGCTGTACCCGTAGTAGGCGAGCAGCTCGCCGAGCTCGTTGCGGAGCAGCGCACGGGTCTCCGCCGCCTCGACATCGAGAAAGCGGACTACCGGGATCGCCTTGCTCGACGCAGGGACAGCGCGGACCGCAAGACGGCGGTGTCGCCAGTCGGCCGGAACCTCACCGAGCGCCATGAAGCCCTCCTCGTTCGCCGCTGCGCTCAGACCGGGGTCGGGCCGGAAACGGGAGAGCGTCTCGCCAAAGCACGCCTCGACTGTCGTCGCGAAGTAGCAGACACGGTAATCACCGGTGGGACTGTCGAAACGGTTACCGGTGGTGCGGTTCTCGAGCAGGCCGGGGTCCAGCGGGTCGCTGAAACGAAGCGGGTCGGGTGATCGCCCGACGCGCCACAGGCCGACCTTCGGAGGCTCAACTATCTTCGGTCTTTTGGGTGGCACTCATCCCCCGGCTAGGAACGCCTTGGCCGCCACGAGTACGTCGCGGAAGTCTCCTTCGCGGATGCTCTGCGCTGGGGACTGGTCGTCGAGCTGCGGGTTCAGGCCGAGGAACCATGCGCGGACGGTGTGGGGCGACTCCTCGGCCAGCAGCAGCTGGAACGTCTGGTAGGAGCAGCGCAAGCGCTGCTCGTGCTCTGCTCGCGGAGCGCGCTCCGCGGCCGCCCAGCGCGCGACCGTTCTGGGGTCGGACACTCCCGCTATGTGCGCAACCAGTTTCTGTCCGAGCACCTCCTGGAGGTATCCGACGACGTCGGCGATGTTCGACTCGACGGCCTTCCGGTGGGCTTGTTCTGGGGCTGAACGGAGCTTTGGCATGGTTCCCTCGCTCGTCGTGGCACTTGATCGCGTGCTCTTGGGCTTGGCGTAGTTGGATGGTAGCCGATGGCCCGGTTGTTGGCCGGTATTTTGGCCATGTTACTGGCACGCTCCGCTATTACCGCGCCGTCTGGTCAGCCGATGGCTCACGGGCAAACGCTCGATTGACCCGGTCAAGATCCTCGGGCCGAGCCTTGGCATGCATGTAGCGCTCCGTGGTGGTGATACGCGAGTGTCCAAGGAACTCCTGGACGAAGCGCGCGTCGGCGTGTCGGGCGATGAGGCTGCCGGCGGCATGGCGCAGGGCGTGGAAGCGCAGTGGGCGCAGCCCGGCGGCGTCGCGAGCTGCCTTGAAGCGGCGCCGGACGGCCGACGGATCAAGGCGCCGGCCGAGGCGCGAGCAGAAGATGTAGTCCTCGCGCGAGGTGTAGTCGCCGCGGGCGTGCAGCCGTTCGAGGGCTTCCGCCGCTGGGTCGGCGAGCGGGAGAAACCGTGCCTGCCAGCTCTTTGTCGGTCCCTCCACGCCGGCGGACACGGCGCGATGGACGACCATGCGGCGCGCGTCGAGGTCGATGTCCTCCCACCGCAGCGCGATCAGCTCGCCGAGGCGCAGGCCGGTGTACGCGGCCAGGCGGAACAGCTCACCGTCCTGTGCGTCCTCGCGTGCGCGCCAGACGATCTCATCGGCGTTCAGATTGCTCGGCTGTGCACCGCGGTGTGACCCGTCGGCCGCTGCGGACGCGATCTGCTCGACCTCCTCGGGCTCGTAAAAGTCGAGCACCGCTGCCGGTGGTTCGCGGCGCTTGGTTGTGCCGGCCACGGGGTTTGAGGGCAGGTTGTGGGTGTCCACACGGCAGGCGAAACCAAAGATCGCCGAGAGCACCTGGCGGTTCTTGTTGACCGAACGCGGGGAGATACCCTCGCTGTCCAGCTTGCGCAGGAACGCGGAGATCTCCCGTGTGGTGATCTTCGCCGCGGGCCTCTCGCCGAACGTGGCCATGAGCACTCCGGGGCTCTTGCCCTTGCCGCGGCGGTGCGGCGCGCCGGGCTCGGCGAGCATGTAGCGGTAATCGCTGAGCGTCGACGGCTTGGCGCCGCGCTCGTGCTGCAGGTGCTCGAGCCATTCCGCCGCCAGCTCGCGGAACGTCACCCCGCGCTCGCGGCGTTCGCGCTCGCCCGCTTCGATCGCCCGCTCCTCCCGGTCGTGCTCGGCGATCAGCTCGGCCATGCGCACCGTTGCGCGCTTCTCGTCGAAGCAGCCCTCCTGCACTCGCCCGCGCCGCGGAATCCATCCGCTCCCGTCGGGCGCTCGCTCAAGCCACGCCGGGCCGACGCGGCGCTTCACCTGTCGCCCTCCGCGTCTCCACTTGGCCTCGTAGACCGGCCTGTCCGCACGGCCCGCAACTACAAGCGCGCCGGTCGGATCGCTGCCGTTCTGTTCGCCGTCAACAGCCATCGATTGTTAAGAGTACCACCCAAGTACCGCCCAGTGGCGAGTACCGCTTTGAGTACCCAACCAGTCGGTTTTGCAGCAATAACGCCACTTTGGACGACGCTAACGCCCCGTATTTATTGGCTCCAGCATGCCCGCGCCTGCTTTGCAAGCAGGAGGTCACCGGTTCGATCCCGGTTGGCTCCACTGAACTGTTCGGCGCGCAAACCACGGGTGCGCCGACGCGGTAGGTGGGCAGGAGCTCGTTGCGGCTGCCGATGCGTAGCTCGGCTATGGGCACGCGCAGCAGTGCTTCGGCTCGGTCGGGGTCGCCCGTCTCGGTGACTCGGCAGAGCTGGTCGGCGACGGCATGCAGGGCTGCTGGCTCAGGGTCGTGGGCGTGTCGGCGTTGAGGTCGCGGGTGAGTGCTTGTTGTTGGCCGCGCAGACTGTTCCGGTGCGCGTCGCGGCTGGACAGCTGATCGGTGAATCGCGCGGGGTTTAGGTTGCCCCGGTGTGCCCGCGTCGATGTTGACTGAGTGATGTTACGATACGTTCGCGTACACGGAGGGGTACGGTCCGGTGTCGGCGACTGCCGCCCGGACGAACTGGATAGAGGGGAACCAGATGAGAGCGAAACACGTGCGGCTCGCGTTCTCGAGTCTCGTAGTCGCGGCACTCTGCGCCGTCCTGCCGGCTGTCGCCGGCGCCGTCAACTACGTGTCGATCGGAGACTCGTACACCTCGGGTCCCGGCATCACGCCATACGCACCCAGCGCGCCGGCCGGGTGTGGACAATCGGAAAAAAACTACCCACACCTCGTGGCGACGGCGCTGGGCCTGTCGCTCACGGATGTCAGCTGCGGCGGCGCGACGACCTCGGACGAGACGGAATCGCAATTCGAAGGCCAGCCGCCGCAGGATGACGCGCTGAGCGCATCCACCGAAGTCGTGACGATCGGCATGGGCGGTAACGATCATGGGCTGTTCGGCACGCTGCTGTACGGCTGTACGCAGATCGACGCGATCGAACACGCCCCTGGCAGGGCACCGTGCAGGGAACACTACGAAAGCTATGTGGCGACGACCTACGCCGAAGACGCACCCGAGCAGGCGGCGGCGCTTCAGCACATCAAAGAACTGGCGCCGAACGCGAAGGTGTTCGTCGTCGGCTATCCCGAAATCACCCCGAAGGACGGCCAGTGCAACCGCTTGGAATTCCCCTGGTACCCGAAGGACCTGCAGTGGTTCCGCGACAGGGTGCAAAAGCTCGGGAACAAGATGATCGAGGCCGGGGCGAAGGCGAACGGTGCGATCTTCGTGGACACGTTCAAGCCGAGTGAAGGCCACAACGCCTGTCAGGAACCGGGCGTCCGGTGGATCGAACCGCTGATCGGCTCGCTCACCGGCGTCGCGGTGCACCCCAACGCCACGGGCGAGCAGCAGGACGCCTATGACGTCGAGCTCGCGATGCTGAAAGCCGGCATTCGCTAGACCGACACAAACCCAGACGCAGGAGGACCGCCCGCCCAGCGGCTTGAGCCCGGCGGGCGGTCCTCGTCCGCGAGACGACGGGCGCGCGCTCTCATCCTCCTCATGACGGCTCGATGGACGTCGGCGCGCAGCTCGCTGATGCCCAATAGGCTGGCGTCGTGGTTGGCCACTATGAGAGCTTCTTCACCGCAAGCGCGGGCGCGTCCGCTGCCATCTTGGGGTTGCTCGTCGTTGCCGTCTCGGTCGTCAACGCGGACGACGCGGATCCCACGACCCGGGAGTTGCGAACTGTGCTGGCCGGGAGCGCGTTTGTCGTCCTAACAGATATCTTCTTCGTCTCGATCGTGGCGCTGACCGGGGGCGCAGTCGTCTTCGGGCTGTCAAGCATCGCCATGGCGAGCGTCGGCCTCCTGGCTACCAGACAGCTGATACCGAGGGCAAAGCGTGCTGGGAACTTCTCCTCCAACTCTCGAAACAGAAGGCTGAATTTTGCCTTCGCGACAATTTCGGTTGTGGGCTACTCAGTGCAGCTCGGCCTCGCCGTAGCGCTTCTCCCAAATACCCATAGTGCCGCACTGCAACGTGCTTTGGTTCTCGTCATCGTAGCTTTTTACGCCAGCGCCCTTGGCCGGGCATGGGAGGTCACCGGGATAACCCGGCGCGGATAAGGAGAACACGCCGGCTCACGCTCCTGAACCGAGGGCAGTCGCGTTACCTCGGTGCTACAAGCGCGAAACGAGCTCAGCCACGATCTCCGCGGCGGGCTGCGTGCGTTTGGCGAGCGCCACGCTCTGCCCGGCCCACAGCGACATCGCGTCGATCTCGCCGGTTGCTCCGACGAGCGGCGGCGCGGGGGCGTAGCGAACGATCGCTTCGCCCGAAGCGGAGTGCGCTATCACCTCCCCTTCGCGCGGCCGGCTACCCAGTGGCGGGCGGCCCGCTGCCTCCCACATCTCGGCCGTTGAGTTGTGGATGGCGCGGTGAGGGGAGTCGGGCCATCCCACCGAATAGAGGTCGGGGTACCACTCCGCATCGGTCTCGCTCGCGGCTATCAGGCGCTGCCGGTACTCCTCGTGGATCGGCATCTCCTCGGCCAGCAGGAACCGGGTGCCCAGCCAGGCGGCCTGCGCACCGAGGGCGAGCACGGCCGCTACCCCGCGCGCGTCGCCGATCCCACCGGCCGCGATCACCGGCAGCGGCGCCACCGCATCCACCACCGCCGGCACCAACGGGAGCGTTGCCACGCCGCCCCGCACGTGCCCGCCGGCCTCCCAGCCCTGCGCGACGACGATGTCCGCTCCAGCTCCGGCCGCGCGCCGCGCTTCCTCGGCGCTGGCGACCGTGTGCATCACAAGCCCTCCAGCGTCATGCACCGGCTCGACGTAGCTGTCGGCGTCGCCCAACAGGAACGACACGATCCGCAGGCCGGCGGAAAGCGCCTGATCGAGTCGACGGCGCTGATCGGAGGTGAGGACGAAATTGCCGGCAAAGGGCCGGCCGGTGAGCGCCGCTGTTTCACGGACCCAGTCTCCGGCGTCGTCGGCCCACCACAGCGCCACGCTGCCGAGAGCGCCGGCGTTGGAGACCGCGGCCGGCAGGCGCGGATCCGCGGACACGGGCGCCTGGACGATCGGGTGCTCGATCCCCAGCAGCTCGCACACCGGCGTGTGGGCACTCATTGGGGTGGCCCCCCTTCTGGCGCTCCTGGCGTCCGGATGACTAGGCTCAACGTGGACCCTCCTCACTCCCCAACGATGGACAGGAGCAGATCATGCGCAGCGACATCGTCCCCGGCGCCACCTTCCCCGACTACGAGTTGCCCGATCACGAAGACGTTAGTCGAAAGCTCAGCGATATCCAGGGCGAGGACCCCCTGATCCTGACGCTCGCGCGCGGGAACTACTGCCCCAAGGAGCACCAGCAGCACCTCGAGCTCGCCGCCAACTACCCCAAGATCGCGGTGTCCTACACGCAGGTCGCCACCATCTCCACCGACACCCATCACTCGAGCCAGGAGTTCCGCGCATCCGTCGGCGCGCAGTGGCCGTTCCTCTCCGACCCCGAGCGGACCGTCCAGAAGGACCTCGACATCCAGGAGTACACCGACCCCGAGCACGACCCGATGATCCCCCACACCTTCGTGCTCAAGCCCGGGCTCGTCATCCACAGCATCTACAACGGCTACTGGTTCTGGGGACGCCCCACCTTCGTCGATCTCTCGCACGACCTTCGGACCGTGACCAGCGAGATCCGCCCCGACTGGGATCTGAGCAAGCCCGGGCTGCGCGAAGCGTGGGATGCCGGCGACTACTCGCCGTTTCACGGCTGGGACAAGCGCTCCCCTGGATCGACGCCAACGTCCTATAACTCTTGACACCGCGGTCACCCAGCGTCACCTAGCGACAGGAGGGAACGATGCCAGCCGAGACGACAGTGCAGCTCGACCGCGACCGTGTGCGCAGCCTCATCGACCGTGAAGCGGCTCGGCTCGACGAGCGCACGCAGGGTAGCGCGAGGATGTACGAGCGCGCGCGCCGATCGCTCAGCGGCGGCGTCGCCTCCAGCTACCAGGCGCGCGACCCGTGGCCGATCTACCTCACCACCGGCGAGGGCCCGGTCGTCCACGACGTCGACGGCAACCGCATGTGGGACTTCCACAACGGCTTCGGCTCGATGGTGCAGGGGCACGCGCACCCCGCGATCGTGCGCGCCGTGCAGGAGCGCGTCGCGCAGGGCACCCACTTCGCGGCCACCACCGAGGACGGTGTGCTCGTCGCCGAGGAGCTGCAGCGGCGCTGGGGTCTTGCCAAGTGGCGCTTCTTGAACTCCGGCTCGGAGGCGACGATGGACGCGATCCGGATCGCCCGTGCCTACACGGGCCGCGACACGATCGTCAAGATCTTCGGCTCCTACCACGGCCACCACGACGCGGTGATGGTCTCGATCGGCGTCGAATACGACCGCATCGGCGACCGCGAGAACTATGAGTCCCTCCCCTATGGCGCTGGCATCCCCAAGGCCGTCTCCGACCTCACCGTGCCGGTGCCGTTCAACGACGCTGGCGCGATGGAGCGGCGCATCGAACGCCTCGAGCGAGAAGGGCGCAAGCCGGCGTGCGTGATCATGGAGGCGGCGATGATGAACCTCGGCGTCGTGCTGCCCGAGGACGGCTACCTGCAGGAAGTACGCGATCTCACCGCCCGCCACGGCATCGTGCTGATCTTCGACGAGGTCAAGACCGGCCTCGCGATCGCCGCCGGCGGTGCCACCGAGCGCTTCGGCGTCAAGCCGGACATGGTGACGCTCGCCAAGACCCTCGGTGGCGGGCTGCCCTCCGCTGCGGTCGGCGGCAGCGAGGAGGTGATGGCGGTCGTCGAGGACGGCACCGTCTATCAGGTCGGCACCTACAACGGCAACCCGCTCGGCATGGCCGCCGCGCGCGCGAGCCTGAGCGAGGTGCTCACGCCCGAGGCCTACACGCACATGAACGCGCTCAACGACCGCATCGTCGCCGGCTGCGAAGGCGTCATCGAGCGCCACGGGCTGCCCGGCTACGCAGTCGGCATCGGCGCCAAGGGCTGCGTGACCTTCTCGACGAGCAAGGTCGTCGACTACGAGAGCTTCAAGGCTAACCAGGACGTCGAGGTGACCGAACTGGCGTGGCTCTTCAACATGAACCGCGGCATCTTCATGACGCCCGGTCGCGAGGAGGAGTGGACGCTCTCGGTCACGCACACCGACGAGGCGATCGACGCCTACGTCGCCGTCTTCGACGAGATGGCCGCCGAGCTGACCGCGACGGGCTGAGCCGCTCCATACGAACTTCGGCCTCCGGCATACGCCAAATCGATGACGCACTAGGGCAAGCCTTGCCCAGCGCATGGCAACCCTTCCGCCAAGCGTCAAGTCGCCGCTCCAGCGGCCGATCATGACGGCGACTCGTCGCGGGGGGCCGTCTGATTTAAGCATTCGCGACGGGCGCATTCGTAAGCCCCTCCCGAATAGCAAGGAGCCGAGACCGCCGGCATGTCGCAGCCAACCGCCCGCCACTGCTTCACAGTCGCAACCGTTTGTCTCGCCGCAGTCGGCGGGGTAGCGCTGCCCGCTGACGCGCGGCCGCTGCGCGCCACCGACGCCGGCGCGCACCGCGGAGCGCCCGCCAAGAGCGCCAAGCGGAAGCGGGGCCGCGGCCCGGGCGGCGTCAAGGGACCCATCAGCGTGCCCGGGCCACAGGGTAAGGAAGGCCCCTCGGGTGTTCCCGGGGCGGCGGGCGCGCAGGGACCACAGGGCGAAGCGGGCGCTGCCGGCGCGAGCGGGCCCGAAGGCAAAGAAGGTCTGCGCGGGGTCAAGGGCGAAGTCGGCGCCGCCGGGCGCGAAGGCAAAGAAGGCGCTCGCGGCCCGGCCGGCCCCCAGGGCAGCGAAGGGCCGCAGGGCCTGCGAGGCGCCACCGGCGCGCAGGGTGTCGCCGGCGAAACCGGCGCGGCGGGGCCGGAAGGCAGGGAAGGGCCGGCGGGTCCGACCGGGCCGCAGGGCCCGGAAGGCAGGGAAGGCCCCAAGGGCTCCCAGGGCGCCAAAGGGCAGACGGGCCCGGTTGGGGCGGAAGGCAAAGAAGGCAAAGAAGGCAGGGAAAGCGGCAAGGAAGGACAGGAGGGAGCGCCCGGCCCGCAGGGTGTCGCCGGCGAAACCGGCGCGGCGGGGCCGGAAGGCAGGGAAGGGCCGGCGGGCCCGACCGGGGCGCAGGGCCCGGAAGGCAGGGAAGGTCCCAAGGGCGCCCAGGGCGCAAAAGGGGAGACCGGCCCCACCGGGCCGGAAGGCAAAGAAGGCAAAGAAGGCGTCCAGGGAGCCAAAGGCCTCAAAGGCGAAACTGGGGCGAGCGGGCCCGAAGGAAGAGAAGGCATTCAAGGCCTGCAGGGCGTCCAGGGCGAAGTCGGCCCCGAAGGCAAAGAAGGCGAGGAAGGCCGCGAAGGCAAGGAAGGAGCCAAAGGGCTCCAGGGCGCCAAGGGCGAAACGGGCGCCGTCGGGCCCGAAGGCAAACAGGGCGCTCAGGGGTCCCAGGGCACCACGGGTCCGGCCGGCCCTGAAGGCAAGGAAGGGGCAAAAGGCGTCCAGGGCCTGAAGGGCGAAACCGGCGCCACGGGGGAAAAGGGGGCCACCGGCGCGGAAGGCAAAGAAGGCGCCAAGGGCACGACGGGGGAAAAGGGAGCCACCGGCGCGACTGGACCGGAAGGCAAAGAAGGCAAACAGGGCAAAGAAGGCGTCAAAGGCGAAAGGGGCGAAAAAGGGGAAAAGGGCGCAACCGGCGAAAGGGGCGCGACCGGCGCGGAAGGCAAAGAAGGCGTCAAAGGCGAAAAAGGGGAAAAGGGCGCCACGGGAGAAAAGGGCGCGACCGGCGCGGAAGGCAAAGAAGGCGCCAAAGGCCTGCAGGGCGTCAAAGGCGAAACGGGCGCCGCGGGTAAAGAAGGCGCCAAAGGCGTTCAGGGCGTGAAGGGCGAAACGGGCGCGGAAGGCAAAGAAGGCGCCAAAGGCGCGACCGGAGAAAAAGGCGCCACGGGCGCCACCGGCTCCTCCGGACCGGAAGGCAAAGAAGGCAAACAGGGCAAAGAAGGCAAAGAAGGCGCGAAAGGAACGACGGGTGAAAAAGGGGCCACCGGCGCGAGCGGACCGGAAGGCAAAGAAGGAAAAGAAGGCAAACAGGGCAAAGAAGGACTCAAAGGCGAATCCGGCACGGTCGGCGCGGAATCCGTCATCAGCGCCGACCTCGCCAAAGAAGCCGTCGTCGAAGCCAAGCTCGCCAAAGAAGCCGTGACCGAAGCCAAGATCAAAAAAGAAGCCGTGACCGCCTCCAGGCTCGCGGCGCCGACGGCCAAGCCCGCCAAACCTGTGGAAGGCGGGGTGACGGTTGGCTCCGCATCGCCGGCGCGCAAGGTGTCCGCGGCGATCGTCGGCAATGGCGTCAAGAAAGAATGGACGATCGAAGAGGACCTCGAAACGAGGCTCGTCGAGGTAACGGTGCAGACGAGCGAAGGCGAAGAAGCCGCTGAAGCTGAACCGAGCGCGAACTACACCGTCAAGGCCACCAGCGCCAAATCGGTCCTCATCACCTTCAACAAAGCGCCCGCCGCAAAAGCGCTTCTGTACATCACCGTCGTGGGTTGACGCGGTGTCCGATCGACTGCCACGTCTCCCGAGGGCTCTCGCGACCGCCGTCGCCGTGCTGCTCAGCGCCGTCGGCGCCGCCGCGTGCGGGTCGAGCGCCAAGTACCTGGACGGCGAAAAGGTCGAGCGCGCGATCGCGACGTCCGTGCTGCGCGAGCGCCACATCTACACGACCGTCGCCTGCCCGTCGAGGATTCCGCAGAGCGCCGGCCACTCCTTCACGTGCACGGCGCGCCTGGGCGTCGGCGCCTACCCCGTGAACGTCACCGAGATCGACGCCGACGGTCACGTTCGCTACCAGGACCAGCGGCCGCTCGTCGTGCTCGACATCGCCAAGGTCCAGCACGCGATCGAGGCATCCGTCCTCGCTCAGCGACGCGTGCGCGCGAGCGTCTCCTGCCCAGCGGAGGTGCTGCAACAGGCTGGCATCAGGTTCCGCTGCACGGCCGCCGTCGACGCCGGCGCCCGTAGCTATCCGTTCCTCGTCACCGAGGTCGACCGCGCGGGCCACCTCAGTTATCTCGGCACCTGACGGGGTGCCCATCGACGTTGGGGCGCGGCCTCGAGGTGGCGGGCTATCTTGCTCGCATGAGCTCACGGCGATGGGCGGCGCTACTGCCGCCGATGTGGATACGGTGGCTGGCCGCGATCGTGGTGGCCGTGGCGCTGCTCGCGGGCATCGTGATCGCCAGCCATCGCGCCGGCCGCGAAGGCAGCACCTCCGAAGCCGCGGCGGAAGCGGAAGTCAACCGCCTGTCCGACATCGCGATCACCGAAGACCAGGCGCCGCATTCCGCGGCCCTGCAACCCGGGTCCGCGCCCAGCGCCGCGCTCGAGCGGGCGATCGCGGGCGACATTCGCGAGCGCATCGCCGAACAGAAGCTGACCGGGCCGCTGCGGGGCGTCACCTGCACCGTGGCAGGCGCCCCTCACGCTGGTCGCGAGCCCTACCGCTGCACGGTCGCGAGCGCCGGCATCCCCTACTCGTTCCAGGCCGTGGTCGACACGCGCCACCAGCGGCTCACCTGGTGCAAGGTCGATCCGCCGCCGGTCGCCGAAGCCAGCCCGGAAATCCCGCTCAGCCCAAGCTGTCGCGCCTGAGCGGGCGTCTGGCGCCGCGCGGCGGCGCTACCGTACTTCCGTGCGGGTGGCGACGTGGAACGTGAACTCCGTCAAGCAGCGGGTGCCGCGGCTGCTGCCGTGGCTCGAGCAGCGCCAGCCGGATGTCGTCTGCCTGCAGGAGACCAAGCTCGCCGACAACGCGTTCGACGAGCTGCTCGGCGCGGAGCTCGCCGGTCGCGGCTATGCGGTCGCCCGTCACGGCGAGGCGCAGTGGAACGGGGTCGCGATCCTCTCGCGCGTTGGCCTCGACGAAGTCGTCGTCGGGGTCGCCGGCGCGCCCGGCTTCCCAAATCGCGAGGCGCGAGTGGTCTCCGCCACGTGTGGCGGTGTCCGCGTGTACTGCGTGTACGTGCCCAACGGCCGTGAGCCCGACTCCGATCACTACCGCTACAAGCTCGCCTGGCTGGCCGCGCTGCGACAGGTGGTCGCAAGCGGTCCCAAGGACGCGATGGTCTGCGGCGACATGAACATCGCGCCCGCCGACATCGACGTGTTCGACCCGGCCGCGTACGTCGGGCACACGCACGTCACGCCGCCCGAGCGCGCCGCGCTCGCGCAGCTCGAGGACGTCGGCCTGCACGACGTCGTGCGCGATCGCTGGCCCAGCGAGCGCGTGTTCACCTACTGGGACTACCGCGCCGGCATGTTCCACCAGGACCTTGGCATGCGCATCGACCTCGTCCTCGCCGGAGGCGGCGTCCCCGCACGGGTTCGCGCCGCGTGGGTCGACCGGCAGGCGCGCAAGGGCACCAAACCGAGCGACCACGCCCCCGTGATCGTCGATCTCGACGAGGCGCCCGACGGCGACATCGGCCCGATGGTGCCGCCTCCGTCCGCGCCGGCGGCCAAGCGCGGCCCGGTTAAGCTGCCCCAGTCGCCATGACCCGCTCGCCCTCTCCACAGGCCGACACGGAGCTCGATGCGCTGAGCGAGCACGCGTCGGCGCTGGCACGCGAGTTCGCCGCCACCACCGAGCGCGAGCGCGCGCTACCGCCGGCGCTGCTCGAGCAGCTGCACGCGACGGGACTGCTGCGTGCCGGCGTGCCGGCGGCGCTCGGTGCGCTGCAGGCCCCGCCGGCAGTCACGCTGCGCGGCGCCGAGACGATCGCGCGCGGCGATGCGTCGGCCGGCTGGTGCGTCTCGATCGCGGCCACCAGCAGCCTGCTCTCGGCGTATCTGCCCGAGGCAGGGGCCGCCGAGATCTTCGGCGACCCGCGCACCGTCGCCGCCGGCGTGTGGGCTCCGCGCGGCAAGGCAACGCCGGTCGACGGCGGCGTCATGGTCTCTGGCCGCTGGTCGTTCTGCAGCGGCATCTCCCACTCGCGCTGGCTGTTCGCCGGGTGCGTGCTCGACGATCCCCGCGCGAGCGCCGACGGCCCGGTCCTGCGCGTCGTAGGGCTGCCCACGGCCGAGCTCGAGATCCTCGACACGTGGCACACGAGCGGCCTGCGCGGAACCGGCAGCCACGACGCGGTCGCCCACGACCTGTTCGTGCCCGAGGACCACGTGCTGGCGCTGATGGGCGCCGGCCCGCGCGTGCAGGAGCCGCTCTACCGCTTCCCGATCTTCGGCTTCTTCGCGCTGTCGATCGCCGCCGCCGCGCTCGGCAACGCGCGCGGGGCGATCGATGACCTCAGCGAGCTCGCCGCCGGCAAGACCGCGCAGGGCTCCAGCCGCGTGCTCGCCGAGCGTCCCGCCACGCAGGCTGCCGTCGGCGAGGCAGAGGCCGCCCTGCGGGCCGCGCGGGCGCTCTACTACGAGGCCATCGAAGCGGCGTGGGAGGCCTCCCAGGAGGACGCTCCGGTCGAGGTTCCGCTGCGCCTCGGCCTGCGCCTCGCCGCGACCCACGCCGTCAGGACCGCCGCCGACGTCGCCCGCTCGATGTACGACCTCGGCGGCGGCACGGCGATCTACGAGGACTCGCCGCTGCAGCGACGCTTTCGCGACGCCCACACCGCGACCGCGCACTTCCAGGTCAACCCGGCGATCTGGGAGCTCACCGGGAAGGTGCTGCTCGGCCTGCCCGCGCGGACAGAGCAGCTGTGACAGCTGCCGCCTCCCGGGAGCGCGGCGATCTGCAGGTCGTCGCGCCCTACTGGCTCGACCGGCCCGACGAGGAGGTGCTGGAGATCGCCGTCGAGGCACAGCGGCATGGCTTCGACACGATGTGGCTCGGCGAGATGGCCACGTTCGACGCGTTCGCGCTCGCGACCGCCGTCGGCCTGCGCGCTCCAGCGCTCGCGCTGAAGATCGGGCCGCTCGCCGTCGGCGTGCGCAGCCCCGTCGCGCTCGCGCTTGGAGTCGCCTCGGTCGCCACCCTGACCGGCGCGCACGTCGACCTCGCGCTCGGCGCCTCGAGCCCGGACATCGTCAGCGGCTGGCACGACCGCCCGTGGACCGCGCTCGCCCCGCGCGCACGCGAGAGCGTCGAGGCCGTGCGCTCGATCCTCGCCGGCGACCGCGCCGACTACTCCGGCGAGCACGTGCGCGCACATGGCTTTCGCCTCAAACGACCGCAGCCCAACGCCACGATCTCGCTCGCCGCGTTCGGCCCGAGCATGACGCGCGTGGCCGCGAGCAGCGCCGATGAGGTCGTGCTCAACCTCGTCACGCCCGAGCGCGTCGCGCACATTCGCGCGATCGTCGACGCCGAGGCGCGCGCCCACGACCGTCCGCCTCCCGAGATCGCCGTGTGGGTCACCGTCGCACTCGACCCGGGCGCGGCCACGCTCGCACAGATGGCCGCGCAGATCGCCGTCTACCTGCGCCCGCCGGGCTATGGAGAGATGTTCACCGAGCTTGGGTTCGGCGAGCTGGTCGAGCGCGCTCGTGCGGGCGCCAGGCGCGGCGAGCTCGCCGCGGAGATCGCCGTCGAGCTGCTGGGCCAGGTCTGCGCGATCGGCTCCGACGCCCAGATCCGGGAGCGCCTCGCCAGCTATCGCGCGGCCGGAGCGACCCGCATCGGCATCGTTCCCGCCACCGCAGAGGACCCCGCGGGCCATCGCGTCCTGGCCGCCCTGAAGCCGCGCGACTGACCGCGGTCAGCTTCCAACGGTGGCGCTTGGCACGTCGATCCACACGAGGCGTGGATGCTCGCGGCGGCGGTCGTCGGCCCTGCGTGGGAAGACGCGTCGGCGCGTCGGGACCACCAGTCCGTCGAAGGTCTGGTGGTCGAGGCAGTAGTGGGCGGCCCTCGCCCAGCCGCCGATCGGCTCGGCGGTGTAGTCGTGGCGGCGGATCAGGCCGCTCGCGTCGATGTAGAAGACCTGCTCGCGCGAGTGCGTGTGGACGTGCTCGGGGAAGTGCACCGCGAATCGCTGCCAGCGCTCGCCGTCCTCCTCCCACGGATCGAGCACGCGCACGTCGTAGTCCGGGCGCGCGAGCACGAACGGCGCCGACACGTACGTCCAGATCGCGTACGTCGCGAAGTAGAGGATGTCCAGCCGGTCCCACCACAGCTTGTGGCGCACGTCGGCGAACGCGTCGCGGGCGTTCGCGCGTGCCTGCACGAGCTCACCGTCGTCGGTCTCGATCCGGACCGTGCCGTCCTGCTCGAGCACTCCGCGCTGCCCGGGCTTCGGGTATGGCGTGAGGGTCACGTGCTGTCCGCTCGTCGAGACCCGTGCCTGCACGTCGCGGACGGCGTGGCCCTGGAGCTTGGACGCAAACGCGAGGCCGCCGGAGGAGATCGTGATGCTGACCGCCTCCGCGCCGTCCCACAGCTCGAGGCCGCCGTGTGCCGCGATCGCCTGCTCAACGAGCTCCATCGCCGTCAAGTGTGCCCGAAACAACGCCCGAGGATGAGGCCCGCGCAGACCGCGCTCGCCGGTGGGCCCGCAGCGGCGTTATGCCACCAGCAGCGGCCGTTCGAACGACGCGGCTTCGGGGATCACCAGGCCTGCTTCGGTCTGGAACCACTGTTCCAGCAGCGAGCAGTACATGCCGCGGTAGTCGGAGGTCCGGATCAGGTTTTCGTTTTCGTCGAGGTTCGTCAGGCCGGGGAACTCGCCGACCATCTTCCCGGCCGCGCGCGTGCCGATCAGGAACGCCACGCCGCCCGCGCCGTGGTCGGTGCCCGAGCCGTTTTCTTTGGGCCGCCGCCCGAACTCAGACCACATCTGGACCAGCACGCGCTGATCCAGGCCGCGCGCTTCGAGGTCGCGCTGGAAGGCCACCAGCGCGGGGATCGTCTGTTCGAGGTTGGTCGTGAGCGTGTCGACCTCGCTCGCGTGCGTGTCGTAGGAGCCGACCGCGTTCATCGACACGCATTTGATCGGCATGCCCGTGTGCAGCATCGCCGCGAGCACCGCCAGCCGTTCGGCGAATTCACCCGGCGGGTAGGTGACGGGGGCGTGGTCGCCGGATTCTTTCTCCGAGGTGACGAAGTTCGCCATCTCTTCGAGCACGAGGCCCGTGTCGTAGGACGCGTTGCGCGCCTGCGCGTACGCGGGCGAGGGTGCCGACAGCGCGCCCAGGGCGCCGTAGGTCTCGAGCGCCGGCCCCGTGAGCGGTTCGCCGAGGCCGTAAGCCCACATCGTGTAGTCCGCCGGCGAGGACACCGCCGCGACCGGCATCGTCTCCGTCGCCAGCGCCGGTGCCAGCGAATAGTCCAGCGACAGGCCCTGCAGCGGGTTGTCGGGATTGCCCACCAGGTCGAGGTAGCGCCCCATCCAGCCCGAGCGCGCGTTGGCGTCGAGCTGGCCCACCTCCCAGTAGTGACGGCTCGTGAAGTGACTCTCTTCAGAGGGCTCGTAGCCGATCGCCGGGAAGACCGTCACCTTGCCCTCTTCGTGGAGTTCCGCCAAGCCGCCCGCGGCTGGGTGCCACATCAGCGTCTCGTCCTCGGTGAAGACCTTGCCCGCGCCTTCCTGCAGGCCCAGCACGGGGCGCAGTTCTTTGTATCTGGCTTCCCCAACGGGCGCCAGCACGGACAACGCGTCCCAGCCTCCTTCCATAAAAATAGATACGAGCACCGGTTCGCCTGAGCCGCCCGCCGCCGCGGCCTGCGCGATGCCCTCTTCGAAGTGGCGCGGGCTGAGCATCGCGGCGCCATACACCGACAGCGCCGCGCCGGCCGAGCGCAACAGGAACGTGCGCCTGTCCATGCCCGTGCCGGCCGGCAGCGGCATGCCCGGCTCGATCCGCGGCAGTCCCTTACCCGCGACCGCCGCGCCGCGCCGCAGCAGCTGCGAGCGGGTGAAATCTTCACACGAGCAGCTTTTTGCCATCTCAGCTCACCTGCATGTCCGGCGAGGTCGCGATCAGCATTCGCAGCGCGTTCTGGCGCATCGCGCGGTAGGGGCTGCGCTGCCACTGCGCCAGCGGTTCCTTAAGGCACGACTGCGCAAACGCCGCGATGCGCTGCTCGGATTCGGGCGACAGGCTCGGGTTGGCCCAGTAGGCGAGCGCGCTCGACAGCGCCGCCGCGGCATCCTCGCTCGAGCTGTACTGCGGTTCGCCCTGCGCCGGCCACGGGTTGGGGTAGGTCTTCGACGTCACGTAGCTCGCCATTTCCCAGCGCGCCCTCGCCGTCGAGGTGTCCAGCCAGCGGGTGAAGTCCCAGCCCGAGACGTTCGGCGGATAGAACAGCTGCTGGCCGGCGTTCGCCGACAGCCACGCCCACGCCGTCGAGTCGATCGGGCGCGAGATCGAGCGCAGCAGGCCCGCGTTGTACACGACCGGCGGCGTCACCAGCTCGGGGCCTTCATAGAAATCGGGGTGCTGGAGGATCGCCTCCACGACCGCGCGGATGCTGTGGCCCGAGCTCACGTACAGACCCTGAAGCGACGCGAGCGTCGCTTCCGAGGGCGTGCTCGGGATGAAGTAGCCCCACAGCTTCGTCACGAAGAACGACGCGTGCAGCGGGTGGCTGACGCACAGGCGCACCGCGTCTTCGTAGTTCCACTTGCCCGTCTGCGCGAACACCGTCTTGTTGCCCGCGTCGTGGTAGCTCGGATCGAAGCGGAAGTTGTAATCGCCGCGTTCTTCTGACCAGTCGTTGCGCCAGCCGGTCAGCGCCCGCGCCATTTCGCGCACGTCGTCCTCCGTGTACGCGCCGCGGTCGGCGCCCAGCGAGAACAGCTCCATCATCTCGCGCGCGTAGTTCTCGTTCGGGTCCCACCTGTTGTTCGACGTACCGTTCAGGAACAGCAGCATCGCCGAGTTGGTCGTGACCGCCAGGAACAGCTCGTCGAAGCTGCCGAGTGACAGCGAGCGAAGCAGTTCGTTCTGTTCCAGCATCAGCTGCTGGCTGTTGACCTGCGTGTTGGAGTTCGCGAACCAGTCGTGGAAGATGAACGTCATGCGCTCCACCAGCTGCTGGTCGGAGCGGACCATGCGGTCAAGCCACCAGCAGTGATCGTCGCCCCACGCGCTCGCCGGTTGCAGCGGCTCCCCTTCTTCGTTGACCGGTGCGGGGCCCGTCAACGTCGCCGCTCCCGACGGGCGCGTGAGGCTGAACACGACCTGTTCCAGCGGCTGGCCCACGAGCGCCTCGGCCTGCCCCGGCGTCGGCCCGAAGCCCGCGCGCCACAGCAGGCGCTGCGCTTGCGCCAGCGTCAGCGGCGGCGAGCCCACCGCCGGCACCGGGGCGGAGGATGGGGCGGGCGGCGAGGCAGGCGGCAGCGGCAGCTCCATGCCGAGCGTGCCGTGCAGCTGGACGACCGGGCGACGGTCGGCGGGCTTGCGCCGCTTGTGCTTGCGTTTGTGGTGCTTGCCGTTTTGGTCGACGTGCGCCGTGTGCTCCCTCGCCAGCCTGCGCTGCTGCGCACGTCTCTGCTCAAGCACCGAGGACATCCGCCCACTTTGATCCAACGCGACGCGGCGGATGGCGATCATCGACGGATGTCCTACTCGAGCGGCCGCCCGACGAGCGTTGGCCGCCGGTCGACCGTCGGGCGCTGCGCGAGTTAGCGCTCCAGTGCCATGCGAGCCTCGTCGAGCCGGCGCGCGAGGCTCTCGACCGTCCCGTGATACGCGGGGCCGTTGCCATCCGTCAGCAGCTCGTTCAGCAGCGCGATGCCGCGCGCATACACCGGCACGTCGCTGGCGAGCACAGCGGCCAGCTCGTGCAGCCGGGACGCGTTCGCGAGTAGCTGACCGCGTCGCGATATCGCCGACCACCGTCTCTGCGGTCCTTGAGCACCGCGCAGCAGGCGTTCGAGCCCTCCCGAGATCAGTGCACGAGTGCGCGGCGAGGTCAGCTGCGCAGTGCGCGCGGCGAGCTGGGGTGAGCCGGACGGGTCGGCGCCTGCGATCAGCGCTCGATCGAGCGACTGCGAGTGGACGCGCGCCGTGAGCCGCGCGAGCGGGCCCGGGCGCAGCGAGCGAACGACGCGGCGTTCATAGCCGACCGAGAAGCTCTCGCCGTCGACGGTCTGGATCTTCTGCGATAGCATCCTATGTCACCTCCGTACGAAGTTAGCCGGTGTCGTAACCTATCATCAAGAAACGCTGGTGTCAAGCACGATGACGATGCCCGACCCTCCTCACTCACTGAATCTGGTCATCGACTTCGTCAACACGCTCGACATCGAGGCCGGCACGGACACGCTGTCAACGCCGCCCGGTCTCTCCGCGTGGCTCACCGAGGCACAGCTGCTTGCCCCGAATGGCGAGCAGCCCGAAGAGGCCGACCGTCTGAACGCGGTCCGCCTGCGCGAGGCGCTGCGAGCGCTGATGCTCGCCAACAACGGCGGCGCGCCAGACGAGCACGCCGGCCGTCAGCTCGAGCGGGCGGCGCGAGACGGCGAGCTCGGTGTGCACTTCGCAGATGGCGGCACCGTTAGCCTCGCGCCCGCCGCCAGCGGCCTCGCCGCCGCGCTCGCGCGACTGCTGATTCCCGTCGCCGACGGCCTCCGCGACGGCTCGTGGCAGCGGGTCAAGGCCTGTCGCTCCCCGGACTGCCAGTGGGCGTTCTACGACCGCTCGCGCAACCACTCCGGCGTGTGGTGCGATATGGCGATCTGCGGCAATCGCACGAAGGTCCGCGCCTACAGGGGTCGTGCAGGGTGACGCGGAGGCTGCTCATCAGATGGGCGTTCAACACCGTCGCGCTGTTCGTGGCGACTTGGCTGCTGTCCGGGCTGAGCTACGGCAGCGACTGGTGGGCGCTGCTCGGCGCCGGACTCGTGTTCACGCTGGTGAGCCTGTTTGTGAAGCCCGTGCTCGCGTTCCTCTCGATCCCGCTCATCGTCGTCACGCTCGGGATCTTCTATCTCCTGATCAACGTCCTCATGCTCTATCTGACGCACTGGATCGTCCCGCAGTTCACGATCGCGACGTTCTGGTGGGCATTGCTCGCGGCGATCATCGTCAGCGCCGTCAACGGGATCCTGAACGCGTCCTTGGGGCGTCCGAGAAAGCGCAGGCCGAAGCAGCGGCGCCGGGTCGTCGCCGGCTGACGATCGTCTACCTTGCAGCTCATGCCGCTGCATCCCCTCGCCACAGGCTTCGCCGACGTGGCCGGCGTATACGAGAGCGGGCGACCCGAGTACGCGCCCGCGGTCGTCGGTGCGATCGCCGCCGAGCTGGGCGTTCCCGCCGGCGCTCCGGTGCTCGACCTCGCGGCCGGGACGGGCAAGCTCACGCGGGCGCTGATTGCCGGCGGACTCGATGTCGTGGCTGTCGAGCCGCAGGCGGAGCTCCGCGAGATCCTCGCCGCGAGCGTCGGCGCCGAGCGCGTGCACGAGGGGCTCGCCGAGGCGATCCCGCTCGCCGACGGATCTGTCTTCGCGGTCACCGTCGCCGACGCGTTTCACTGGTTCGATCGCCCAGCGGCGCTTGCTGAGATCCGGCGGGTGCTGCGCCCGGGCGGCGGACTTGCGGTGCTCACGACCGCACCGGACTGGAGCGGCGCGTCGTGGGCGCACGAGGTCGGCACGCTGATGTCCGAGCTGCGCCCCGAGCACCCGGGGTTCGACGGGCCGCCGTGGCAGGACGCCGTGCGTGCCGCCGGCGGTTGGAGCGAGCCTCACGAGGTCCGCGTGACCGCCTCCCGACCCGCGGTCCCCGAGCAGTTCGTCGACTACATCGCGTCGGTCAGCTGGGTCGCGTCGCTGCCGGTCAAGGAGCGGGAGCAAACGCTCGCGCGTGTCGCTGCGATCGTCAGCGCTGGCGAGGCGCCGGCCAACCTGCCGGTGCACACGGTCGTCGGCCTTACAACCACGGTCCGCTGACAGCGCGGGCGTTCGTCCTCGCTTCGCCGGCGTCGACCCGGCGCACTTTCGATTGCACGCTTGAATCACGCCCAGTGGTGTGTTACTTTGTCAATCAGGAAAGTGAGGAATAGGCCAGGAGGGCCGACGTATGTTCTTTCGGCAGCGGCTGTATCTGGATCGCGCATGTTCCACCGACATCCTCAGCCGCGTAGGCGCGGCATGATCGCTCGCCAGCGCGGGGAGCATGCCGTCGAGCGCCGGCGCTTCTCGCGTCCGGTGGATCGCACGGCCGAGCGCGACCGCGTGATCGCGGTCGTGGGCGGGGGCGCCAGCGGCACGCTCGCCGCCGTGCACCTGCTGCGCGCGGGGCACGTGCGGGTGATGCTGATCGACCCCGGCCGCCACGGCCTCGGCGTCGCGTACTCGACGAACGACGAGCGCCACCTACTGAACGTGCGCGCGGCCGCGATGGGCGGTCTCGCCGATGAGCCGGAGGACTTCCTGCGCTGGTGTCGCGGGCGCGGTCTTGGCGCCGAGCCGGACGACTACCTGCCGCGTCGCCTGTACGGCGCCTACCTCCAGGACCTGCTCACGCGCTTTGGCGAGCGCACGCGACTGCGTTTCATCTGCGCGCGCGTCCAGAACGTGCTCGAGCCGCCCAACCACAGCGGCGTGCGCATGACGCTCTCCGACGGGCGCGTGCTGTCAGCCGACGCGGTCGTGCTCGCGCTCGGCAACCCGTCGCCGGCGACGCTCGAGCAGGTCTCCCCGTCGTGCCACGCCGCCTTCATCCGCGACCCGTGGGCGCCCGAAGCTATCCATCGAGCCAGCGGCGCTCTCCGCGTGGCGATCCTCGGCTCCGGCCTGACCGCGGTCGACGTCGCGCTGAGCGTCCTCGACAGCAATCCGGCCGCCGAGGTGAGCGCGATCTCACGCCACGGCTGGCTGCCGCGCGCGCATCTGCCGGGTCCCGCGCCCGCACCGAACGCGCTCGCGCTGCACGGCGGGTGCTCGCTCGAGCGGATCCTGCAGACGGTCACCGCTGCGACCGCCGCCGCGCCCGGGCAGTGGCGCACGGTCCTCGACGGGTTGCGCCCAATCACGACGGAGCTGTGGCAGGGGCTCACGGCGGCCGAGCGCGAGCGCTTCGAGCGTGAGCTTCGCCCCTACTGGGATGTGCATCGCCACCGGCTCGCGCCGGCGGTCGCCGAGCGCGTGCGGGAGCTGAGCGCGGACGGGCGCCTGGCGGTCCACTCGGGCGGCGTGAGCTCCGTGCGCGCCGGCGCCCGCGGGCGCGTGTGCGTCGAGCTCGGCGACGGAGGCCGCCTCGACGCGGACGTGGTGATCAACGCGACCGGTCCCCTACGCACCGTCAGCGCCAGCTCGAACCCGCTCGTCTGCAGGCTGCTCGCCAGCGGCCGTGCGCGTCCCGACGGGCTCGGCATCGGCATCGCGACGAGCCCCGACGGCGCGCTCGTCGACTTCGAAGGCGCCGTTTCCCGGCGCTGCTTCACGCTCGGGCCGCCGCGTCGCGGCGAGCTGCTCGAGAGCACCGCGATCCCCGAGATCCGCGAGCAGGCGGCGGCGCTCGCGCGCCTGCTCACCGGCACTCGCGCTCAGCGCGAGCGCGCCAGCTCGGCCATCTCCCCGAACGCCACCAGCAGGTTCAGCGGCTCCTGATCGCCGGCGCACTCGCGGTAGATGTTGGCGACGTTGACGGCCAGGCGCTCGCCCTCGCCCCAGTCCGCCCAGCGCTCGAGCGAGATCGAGCGCGCGGCCTGCAGCACCGTCATCCCCTCGGCATGGCGCTCGCGCACCTGCTCGTACAGGTACTCGAAGTACGCCCTCAGCTCGCGGATCGCGTCCGGTCCCGCCAGCGGGCCGTGGCCCGGCACGAGCACCTCGACGTCCATCGCGAGGATCCGATCGCACGCGGCGATCCAGTTCGACACCGGCCCCTCCCACACGACCGGGTGCGCGCCGGAGAAGAGGATGTCCCCGCAGAACAGCACGCGCCGGGCGGGCACGTGCACGAGCGTGTCGCCGCGCGTATGCGCGGGGCCGACCTCGAGCAGCCGCAGCTCGAGCTCCCCGACGCGCAGGCTCAGCTCGCCGCTGAACGTCTCCTCGGGCAGCGCGAGCTCGATGCCGTTGAAGTCGAACGCGCCGAAGCACTCCAGGAAGAACGCGCCCAGCTCGCCCATCTCCGGCGCGCGCTCGACCATCGCGGCCATCGCCGCCGGCGGCAGCTCGGTCATCTCCGCGGCGGTCCGCTCGGAGGCGATGATCCGCGCGCCGTCGACCAGCTGGTTGCCGTAGCAGTGATCGCCGTTGGCGTGCGTGTTGACGAGCGTGTCGATGCGCGCGGCCACCGGCACGGCCCGGCGCATCGAGCGCAGCATCTGCCCGGTCAGCTCGAGGTCGTACAGCGTGTCCACCAGCAGCGTGCTCTCGCCGTCCACGACCAGCCCGGCGTTGCTCCAACCCCAGCTTCCGTCCGGCTGCAGGTACGCGTACAGGCCATCCCCGACCTCGTGCAGACCGTTGGCGTAGCTCATGGCCGAGCCCATGCTCTCACAGTGCAATACTCGCGAGGATGCCGTTCGATCCGTCGCGCGCCGTCCCGCTCTACCGTGCGGACCCCGACCGCTACGAGCGGATGCCCTACCGCCGCGTCGGCAGCAGCGGCATCCAGCTGCCGGCGATCTCGCTCGGGCTGTGGCAGAACTTCGGCGACGACCGGCCGCTGGCGGGGATGCGCGCGACGCTGCGCCGCGCCTTCGACCTCGGCATCACGCACTTCGACCTCGCCAACAACTACGGCCCGCCATACGGCGCCGCGGAGACCAACTTCGGGCGCATCTACAGCGAGGACCTTCGCCCCTACCGCGACGAGCTGATCATCTCCTCGAAGGCTGGCTATGACCAGTGGCCGGGACCGTACGGCGAGTGGGGCTCGCGCAAGTACCTGCTGGGGAGCCTCGAGCAGAGCCTCGCGCGCATGCGCCTCGACCACGTCGACATCTTCTACTCGCACCGCTTCGACCCGCGCACGCCGCTGCGCGAGACGATGGGCGCGCTCGACACCGCCGTGCGCCAGGGCAAGGCGCTGTACGCCGGGATCAGCTCCTACTCGCCGCAGCGCACCATGGAGGCGATCGAGATTCTCGCGGAGCTCGGCACGCCGCTGTTGATCCACCAGCCCTCCTATTCGATGCTCAACCGCTGGATCGAGAAGGAGCTGCTCGACGTGCTCGCGCGCCACGGCGTCGGTGCGATCGTGTTCTCGCCGCTCGCGCAGGGCCTGCTCACCGACCGCTACCTGGGCGGCGTACCCGAGGACTCGCGCGTGCGTCGCGGTGAGGCCTTCGACGAACGCATGCTCAGCGAGGAGAACCTCGCGCACGTGCGCGCGCTCAACGAGATCGCTCAGCGGCGCGGCCAGTCGCTCGCCCAGCTCGCGATCGCGTGGGCGCTGCGCGACCCGCGCGTCAGCTCCGCGCTGATCGGCGCCAGCAGCGTCGCGCAGCTCGAGCAGAACGTCGCGGCGCTCGCAAACGCCAACTTCACCGCCGCGGAGCTCGCCGAGATCGACGTCCACGCCGTCGACGGCGGCATCGACCTGTGGGAGCCGTCGAGCAGCGCCTGACGCGGCTCACTCCTCGGCCGCCTCCTCCTCGCGCCAGCGGCGGTACAGCTCGGAGAACTCCTCGTGCATCGCCGGCGTCAGGTCCTCCACGCTCAGGCTCCCGGTGAGCCGGATCGTCGCGCGCATCTGGTGCAGGTACTCGGTGCAGTGCTCGCAACCCGCCAGGTGCGCGTCGAAACGCCGGCGCTGCGGGCGCGACAGCGCGCCTTCCAGGTAGTCGGTGATCAGCTCGACCATCTGCTGACACACAAGCTCCTTACGCTGCCAGAACATCTTCACAAACCCCCCAGCTCGCTCTCCAGCGCCTGGCGCAGGTGGCTGCGCCCCCGGTGCAGCAGCACCCGCTGGTTGGCCTCGCTTATCTCCAGCACGTCGCAGACCTCGGGGCCGCTCAGCCCGTCGACGTCGCGCAGCACCACGACCTCGCGCTGGCGCGCCGGCAGCTCGCCGAGCGCCACGTGGATCTGATCGGCCAGCCCCTCCGCGAGCAGTCGGTCCTCGCTGTCCTCCACCCAGTGCTGGGGCGGTGACATCCACGCCCCCGACGCGTCGAACCGAGACCGGTCGACGGCCGGCCCCGCGTCTCCGACGGCCACGCTGCGGTGCTCACGCACGCCCGTGCTCCTGGCGCGGTTGACGAGGATCCGCAGCAGCCACGTCCTGAACGAGGAGCGCCCCGCGAAGCCGTCGATCCCGCGCAGCACGCCCAGCCACGTGTCCTGCACGACCTCCTCGGCGACGGCGGCGCTCGACACGAACGAGCTGGCCACGCGCACCATCGCCGCGTGGTGGCGCGAGACGAGCGCCACGAACGCCTGCTCGTCGCCCGCGCGCAGTCGCGCGACGAGCTCCTCGTCCTCGTCCATCGCGGGCGTTGCACGGCGCTTGCGAAGCGGCACGGCGATCGCGGGGATCAGCCCCACGCGCTCGGGGGATTGGATAGGAGTCGGTGAGCACAGCACATGCCGTTCATTTCGCCGCCCCGCAGGCTACGGCGCCCGTTTCGGCGCCGCAACCCGCAAGGCGTGGCCTTTGCTAGCCGGCCGCGATGCCCTCGCCGCCGACTGCGCCCGGGACGGTGACCGAGCCGATCTCGCTCAGCGCCCCCTGTACGCCGACGGAGAACTCATCGACGATCCCCGCCGCGCCCGTCTGCACGTAGAGGAAGCGCCCGTCGCCGCTCGCCGCCGCGTCGACCGTGCCGCCGTCGGTGGGTGTGTCGCCCAGCAACGTCAGCAGCTGGCCGCCCGCGCTCGACTCGAACGCGCTCAGCGAGGCGCTGCCGGGGTTGGAGGTGTAGAAGTGCCCGCGCGCCTGCACGACCCAGCACGTGGCGATCTGTTCTGAGGGGACCACGTCGAGCTGGTCGATCACGCCGCTTTCGCGCAGCTGGAAGCTCGCGAGCGCGCCCGCGCTCTCGGCGAGGATCAGGTGACCCTGTTTGTCGAACACGATCGCAAACGGCACGGTGCCCGGCAGCGAGTTCACGACCGGTGTCGGCGAGAGACCCCCACCCGGCGAGACAGCGAAGACGTCGACGTCGTTGCCATTGGCCTTGGTCGTGACGATCAGCTGTGTGCCGTCCGGCGAGAACACGACCGTCCCCGGTGTGTGGGTGAACTGCGGGCCTTCCGAGTCGAGGCCCAGGGCGCGGCTCGATCCTGGGATCGCGACCAGACGCCCTGCGGCCACCGCGAAGCCCTGCAGCGATCCGCCTTCGAGGCCGTTCAGCACGTACACGACGCCCTCGCGCACGGCGATGCTCACGGGGAACGTCCCGCCCGAGCCGATCACCTGGCGCAGCGCGAGCCTGTCGCCGAAGACGCCGAAGACGGAGACGGTGTTGCTGCCGGCGTTGACGGCGAACAGCAGGTTGTCCTGGGCGTCGTAGGCCAGCGAGCCCTGCGAGGCGAGGTGGTCGACGACCGAGCCTTCGAGCGCTCCGCCGAGCCCGCCGGTGTTGTAGACGCCGGCCTGGGTGAGGGTGCCTTCGGACGAGCGGTCGTAGACCACGATCTGGTTGCCTTTGACGTTGTCCGTCTGGACGAACACCGCGTGAGACGTTCCGGTCGCGAACGCGGGCGCGGCTCCCACGGCGCCGGCCAACACGGCGGCCACGGCGAGCGTCGCCGCGCTGAGGCGGGTTATTGCTTTCATTGCGTGTGCTCCTCGGGTTGGAGTGGATGTGTGCAACCTTCAGTCCGCCCGGGGAGCGATGCGTTACAGTCGGATACGTGAACCGCAAGAGCACGTTGAGCGCCCTGGCCGGGCTGCGGCTCGCGATCGGCGCGGCCTCCTGGTCCGCGCCGCGAGTGGCGGGCAAGCTGTTCGGGCTCGACGCGAAGGCCAACCCGCAGTCGCCGTATCTGGCGCGCCTGTTCGGCGCGCGCGACGTGGCCCTCGCCTGGGGCGCGCTCAGCACCGACGGCGACGCCCAGCGGCAGTGGCTGCTCGCGGGGCTGGCCTGCGACGCCGCCGATGCGCTCGCGGGTTTCGTCGGCGGGCGCGGTGGCTACCTGCCCAAGGTCACGAGCGCGCTGGTGACCGGCACGGCCGTGTCGGCCGCCGCCATGGGCGTGATCGCCCTGCTCGACGAGGGCTAGCCGCAGTCCGTGTCAGCGTCGCCGCCCGCGGAGCTTGAAAGCGCGACGGGCGAGCACGTGGCTGTGGATCGCCCGGCGGGCGTCGAGCGCGCCGGCGCCCAGCGGGGGAGCGCCCAGCAGGCACCCGTCGAGCAACCCGGCGCCTTCGCGACGGTCGACCAGGTCGCGAACCTGGTCGTGACCGTCGTCCCCGTCGGGCTGGTCGCCTTTGCCGCGTGGCGCGCGTGGGGCGGGGCGTTGCGCTGGCCCGACGTGGTCGCGTTCGCGCTCACGTACGTGCTGACCGGCGCGGGCATCACGGTCGGCTTTCACCGCCTGCTGACCCACCGCAGCTTCAAGACGAGCCCTGTCCTGCGCGGGCTGCTGGCGGCGCTGGGCTCGGCGGCGGTCGAGGGACCGGTGATCGAGTGGGTCGCCAACCATCGCAAGCACCATCGCTTCTCCGATCAGCCGGGCGATCCGCACAGCCCGCACGTCGACCACGCGAGCGGCTGGCGCGGCGCGTTCGGCGGGCTCTTCCACGCGCACGTGGGCTGGATCCTCGGCGGCGATGCGCTGGCCGACGAGCGGCACTACGCGAAGGACCTGCTCGCCGACCCGGTGGTGCGCTTCGTCGATCGCACGTTCGTGCTGTGGGTGATCGTCGGCTTCGCGTTTCCGTTCGGGCTCGGCTTCGCGCTCACGGGCACGATCGCCGGCGCCCTGACCGCGCTGCTGTGGGGCGGCGCGGTGCGGATGTTCTGCCTGCACCACGCGACCTTCTCGATCAACTCGCTGTGCCACTTCTTCGGGCGGCGCAGCTTCGCGACGAGCGACGAGTCGCGCAACCTGCTGTGGCTGGCGCTGCCGACGCTCGGCGAGGCGTGGCACAACAACCACCACGCCTTCCCGACCTCCGCGCGCCACGGACTGCGCTGGTGGCAGCTCGATCCGTCCGCGTGGGTGATCGCGGGGATGGAGCGGACGGGCCTCGTGTGGGATGTCATCCGGATAAGCCCCGAGCGGTATCGTGACGTCAAAGCAAGGGGAAGGGGATGAGATGTACGACTACGTGATTGTGGGGGCGGGTTCCGCGGGCTGTGTGCTCGCCAACCGCCTCAGCGAAGACCCCGACGTGCAGGTGCTGCTGCTGGAGGCGGGGCCGCCGGACGTCAACGAGAACATCCACGTGCCGCTCGGCTACCTGCAGCTCCCACGCACGGAGGTCGACTGGGACTACCACACGGCGCCCGAGCCGGCGTGCAACAACAGGCGCATCCCGCTGCCGCGTGGCAAGGTCCTGGGAGGCTCCTCATCGATCAACGCGATGGTCTACATCCGCGGCAACCGGCTCGATTACGACGAATGGGGCGTGCCCGGTTGGACGGCGGCCGATCTCATCCCCTATTTCATTAAGTCGGAGGACAACGAGCGCGGCGCCTCGCGCTGGCACGGAGTCGGCGGGCCGCTGCCTGTCAGCGAGGGGCGGGCACGCAACCTGATGGCGAGCGCGTTCGTCGAGGCCGGGGTGCAGGCGGGCCTGGCGCGCAACGATGACTTCAACGGCGACGAGCAGGACGGCGTCGGCCTCTACCAGGTGACCCAGCGCGGCGGCATGCGCGCGAGCGCGGCGGTCGCCTACCTGCATCCCGCGATGGAGCGCGCGAACCTGACCGTGATGCCGTACATGCTCGTGCAGCGGGTGCTGTTCGAGGGCACGCGCGCGGTCGGCGTGCAGGCCAGTCAGCTGGGCCAGACCCAGGAGCTGCGCGCCGAGCGCGAGGTGATCCTGTGCGGCGGCGCCTACAACTCGCCGCAGCTGTTGATGCTCTCCGGCGTCGGCCCGGCCGAACACCTGACGATGCGCGAAATCGAGGTGCTGCTCGACCAGCCGGCGGTCGGCGAGAACCTCTCCGACCACGCCGGCGCCTACGCGGTGTGGACGACGCCCGAGGAGCAGAGCCTGCTGCTGTCGCTGCAGCCGGAGGCGCTGGCGGAGTACGAAGCCACGCAGACGGGGCCGTTCGCCTCCAACTTCGCCGAGTCCGGCGGCTTCGCGCGCGTTGGCGCGGACGCGCCCGCGCCCGACATCCAGTTCCACTTCGTGCCGCTGGCGCTGATCGACGAGGGCATGAGCGACCCCGAGGCGCACGGCGTGCTCGTCTCGCCGTGCCTGCTGACGCCGCACAGCCGCGGCAACGTGCGCCTCGCCTCCAAAGACCCGAGCGCGAAGCCGATCGTCCACCACGCCTTCTACACCGAAGGCGATGACATGCAGCGGATGATCGACGGCATGCGCCTGACGCACGAGATCTGCGCCCAGCCCGCGCTTGCGCCCTACTGCGTCGAGCCGCGCATCGGCGCCTCCGGCGACAGCGACGAGGCGATGCGCGACCTGATCGCGCGCACGACCTACTCCGTCTATCACCCCGTCGGCACGTGCCGCATGGGCGATGACGCGGAGGCGGTCGTCGATGCCGAGCTGCGCGTCAACGGCCTCGAGGGCCTGCGCGTCATCGACGCGTCGGTGATGCCGGTGGTCCCGCGCGGGAACACGAACGCGCCGACGATCGCCGTCGCCGAGCGCGCCGCCGACCTGATCCGCCACGGCCGCGCGCTGGCCGAGCCGAGCGCCGCGCTGAGCGCCGCGTGAGGCGAAGCGGGGGTTCGCGTTGAACACCGCTCCGCGCGCGATTCACCACCTCGGCTGCGGCACGATGTGCCCGCGCGGCGCGCGCATGCTCACCGGCGAGGGCGGCCTGCTCGCGACGGCGCGGCTCGTGTGCCACTGCCTGCTGATCGAGGGTGCCGACGGTCTCGTGCTGGTGGATACCGGCTTCGGGCTCGACGACATCCGCAACCCCCGCCAGCTCGGCCGTGCGTTCACCGCGGTCGTCCGCCCGCAGGTAAACGGCGCCGAGGCCGCCATCGCCCAGGTCCGCGAGCTCGGCTTCGACCCGCACGACGTACGCCACATAATCACTACTCATCTCGACCTCGACCACGCGGGCGGGCTCCCGGACTTTCCCGACGCGGAGGTGCACCTGCTCGGCCGCGAGCTGCGGGCGGCCATGAAGCCAAGTTGGCGCGACCGCCCGCGCTATGTCGCCGCGCACTGGGCTCACGGTCCCCGCTGGGTCGAGCACGAGCCCGGCGGCGATTCCTGGCACGGGTTCGAGAGCGTGCGCATCCTGCCCGGCAGCGACGCCGAGATCCTGATGATCCCGCTGTACGGCCACTCGCACGGGCATTCGGGTGTGGCGATCAGGCGCGGAGGCGGCTGGCTGCTGCACTGCGGCGACTCCTACTTCAACCACGGAGAGGTCGCCACGCCGCCGCACTGCCCGCGCGGGATCGCCGCGTTCGCCGCCTTCGATCAGGTTGACGGCGCGGCACGCCACGGCAACGTCGAGCGCCTGCGCGAGCTCGCGCTGCGCCACTCGGACGAGGTCGAGCTGATCTGCTCGCACGACCCGATCTATCTCGACGGGCGTCATACGCAGACGGCCATGGCCGCCGAGCACGCCCACTGACGCACTGAGGCTGACGTTCGTTATTGAGCGCCGGAGGCGGCGCGCGCGTCGCGGACCAGCCGGCGCATACCCTTGATCCAGCGTTCCGGATCGGTGCCCTTGCGCGCCATGAACTCCTTCACGTTCTCGTGCGGGAGGATCAGGAAGCGCTCCTCGTTGATCCCCTTCACGACCGCGTCGGCAACGTCCTCGGGTTCGATCAGCCCACCGGCCGTCAGCGCGGCCGCGCCCGCCGCGTCCTCGAACGCGAGGTCGAGCATCGGCGTGCGCACGCCCTGCGGGCAGATGCACGACACGCGGATGCCCGCGTCGCCGTATTCGATCGCCATCCACTCGGCCAGCGACACGGCCGCGTGCTTGGTGACGCTGTAGATCAACGAGGAGACCTGCGTCAGCAGGCCGGCGGCGGAGGCGGTGTTGATCAGGTAGCCCTCGCCGCGCTCGCGCATCTCCGGCAAAAGCGCGCGCGCCGCCCACACGTGCGCCATCACGTTCACGCGCCACGCTTCATCCCACGCATCGTCGGGGGCCTCGGGGCCGCCGCCAGCGCCGCCGACGCCGGCGTTGGAGACAAAGATGTCGATCGCCCCGTTTGCCTCGCTCGCGGTCGCGATCAGCTCGCGCACGCTGTTCTCCTCGCCCGCGTCGAAGCCGACGGCCAGCGCTCGCTCGCCGATCTCGCCGGCGATCGCGTGCGCCTGCGCCAGGTCGCGATCGGCGACCACCACCGCACGCGCGCCCTCGGCGGCGAAGCGCCGCGCAAGCGCGCGGCCGATGCCGCCGGCGCCGCCCGTGACGACGATGTGCCGGTCGCGAAGCTCCATACGGCGTACTCTATGTCAACCATGACTGCGTGGGAGAGCATGGCGGGGGTGGCGGTGGCGCCCGTGTGGGGAGAGCTTCGCTACAGCGGCGAGCTCGCGCGGCTGCTCGCCGACCCGAGCCTGCGCGCGCCGAGCCGGCTCACGGATGCCCCGCCGGTGCTGCTGATTCCCGGGTTCATGGCCGGCGATAACTCGCTGGGCGTGCTGCGCCACTGGCTGCGGCGCCGCGGCCACCGCGTGTGCATGAGCGGCATGCGCATCAACGTCGGCTGCGCCGAGCGGATCGTCTCGCGCCTGGAGGAGCAGCTGCGGGAGTTCGCGGCCGAGTGCGACGCGCCGGTCGTGCTGATCGGCCAGAGCCGCGGCGGCACGCTCGCCCGCGCCCTGGCCGTGCGCGACCCCGAGAACGTCTCCGGCCTCGTGATGCTCGGCTCGCCGGTGTGCGACGGGCTGGCCGTCAGCCCGTCGGTGCTGCGCACGGTCCGCTGGATGGCGCGACTCGGCGACATGGGCCTGCCCGGTGTGTTCTCGACGAACTGCAAGGACGGCGACTGCTGCACCGCGTTCAGGGACGACCTGACCGCCGCGCTCCCGCCAGGAGTCGAGGCGGTGGCGGTGCACTCGCGCAGCGACGCGATCGTCGACTGGCGCGCGTGTGTCGACCCGTACGCCGAGTCGGTCGAGGTCGACTCGAGCCACTGCGGCATGTCGGTCCACCCGGAGGTCTACCGCGTGCTCGAGCGGGTGCTCGACCGCTCGATGGAGGCTGCATGGAGTGGATGAGTCCGGTCGACTCGTCCTTCCTGCACGTGGAGAACAACACCACGCCGATGCACATCGGCGCCGTCAGCATCTTCGCGGGACCGCCGCCGCCGTTTGAGGAGCTGCGCGCGATGGTCGCCGGCAAGCTCGACCTGGTGCCGCGCTACCGCCAGAAGGTCCGCTTCGTGCCGCTCGCTGCGGGCTCGCCGGTGTGGGTCGACGATCCGCACTTCAGCCTCGACTACCACCTCCGCCACACCGCGGTTCCCGCTCCAGGGACCGAGCAGCAGCTGCGCTCGATGGCCAGCCGCGTGTTCTCTCAAGCCCTCGACCGCAACAAGCCGCTGTGGGAGCTGTGGGTCGTCGAGGGCCTGCAGGACGGGCGCTGGGCGATGCTGTCGAAGGTCCACCACTGCATGGTCGACGGCGTCGCCGCGACCGACCTGATGTCGGTGATGTTCTCCGACGAGACCGCCACCGCCGACACCGCGCGCGGCGAATGGTCGGCGGGGCCCGAGCCGTCTGGCCTCGAGATCCTCGTCAAGACGATCGCGCGACGCGCGAGCCCCGCGGGGCAGGTCGAAGCTGTGCGCCGCGCGCTGCTCGCGCCGCGCCAGACGCTCGCCTCGCTCGCTGAGGTCGCGCGCGCGGCGGCGGCAGCCTCGCCAAGTATGCGCCCGGTCGCCGCGTCCTCGCTGACCGGCCCGATCGGGCCGCATCGGCGCTGGAGCTGGGCGCAGGTGCGCCTGACCGACGTCAAGACCGTGCGCGCCGCGCTCGGCGGCACCGTCAACGACGTCGTGCTGACGCTCATCACCAACGGCTTTCGCGAGTTGCTCGAGTCCCGCGGCGAGGACGTCGCGCCGAACCGCGTCGTGCGCACGATGGTGCCCGTGTCGGTACGCCGCCGCGGTGAGCGCGGCGTCTACAACAACCGCGTGTCCGCCGTCTTCGCCGGGCTACCCGTCGGGCTCGTCGATCCCGCAGCACGCTTGGAGACGATCCGGCGGGAGATGGATGGGATCAAGGAGTCAAAGCAGGCGGTTGCCGGCGACGTGCTCACCTCGATGTCCGGGTTCGCGCCGCCGCTGCTGCTGGCGCTCGGCAGCCGCCTGGTGACGGTCTCGCCGCGCCTGAACATGCACACGGCGACGACCAACGTGCCCGGTCCCCAGCAGCCCGTGCAGACGCTCGGCCGGCGCCTGCTGCAGTCCTACCCGTTCGTCCCCGTCGTCGGCTCGATCCGCATCGTCGTCGCGATCTTCTCCTACGACGGCGGCCTGTACTTCGGCGTCACCGGCGACTACGACGGGGCGCCGGACATCGACGTGCTGACCGCGGGCATCGAGCGGGGGATGGATGGGCTGCTCGCGCTGGCCGCGCCCGTCCCTGCACCCGCGGCCGCCCCGGCGCCGCGCGCCCGTCGCAGTCGCGCCAAGTCGACCGCGCCGCGCGCCGCGGCGGGCTGAGCCGATGCAGTACGTGAACCTCGGCGCGAGCGGCCTGCGGGTCTCGCGCGTGTGCCTCGGGATGATGAGCTTCGGCAACGACAGCGACAAACCGTGGGTGCTCGACGAGCAGGCCGCGGAGCCGATCGTGCGCGCCGCCGTCGAGGGCGGGATCACGTTCTTCGACACGGCAGACACGTACTCGCAGGGCGCCAGCGAGATCGCCACGGGCCGCCTGCTCGCGAAGCTGCTGACGCGCGAGGAGTACGTGCTCGCGACGAAGGTGTTCATGCCGATGACCCCCGGCGAGAACGGCGGCGGGCTCTCGCGCAGGCACATCCTCAGCGCGATCGACGCGTCGCTGCAGCGCCTGCAGCTGGACCACGTCGACCTCTACCAGATCCACCGCTGGGACAGCCGCGTTCCGATCGAGGAGACGATGGAGGCCCTGCACGACGTCGTGCGCGCTGGCAAGGCGCGCTACATCGGCGCCAGCAGCATGTTCGCGTGGCAGTTCGCCAAGGCACAGCACGTCGCCGAGACACACCGCTGGACGCGCTTCGTCTCGATGCAGAACCACTACAACCTCGTCTACCGCGAGGAGGAGCGCGAGATGCTCCCGCTGTGCGTCGATCAGGGCGTCGGGGTGATCCCGTGGAGCCCGCTCGCGCGCGGGGTGCTCGCGGGGACGCGTACGCGCGGCGGCGAGCGGCTCACAACGCGCGCGGACACCGACCAGTTCACTGACTACCTGTACAACCAGCCGACCGATTTCGACGTGGTCGAGCGGGTGGCGGAGGTGGCTGCGGAGCGCGGGGTGCCGGCCGCGCAGGTCGCGCTGGCGTGGCTGCTAGCCAAGCCGGCGGTGACGGCGCCGATCGTCGGGGCGACCAAGGTTGGGCATCTGGAGGACGCTCTGGCCGCTGAGCAGCTGGCGCTGAGCGACGAGGAGCTCGCGCGGCTGGAGGAGCCCTACGCTCCGCACCCGGTGCTTGGGCACGGGTAGCGGGGTGAGGCAAGAAGCGCGCTAGCCCAGCGCCGCAGCGAGCTCCCCGGCCTCGACCCGTACCGAGTGGGGGAGCGTGATCGTCAGGTACCCGTCGTGCTCGATGATCCGTCGTGCGTTGATGATCGTCACGCCGATCACCTCGCCGCGGTCGTCGTATCGCACGCCGTGGCCCTCCGGTGTGAGCGCGGCATCCGATGCGTAGTTGGTGCCTCCGCGCCCGAGATAGAGAACGTCGCCCTCTGCGTCGTAGTGGCCGCGGTCGAAGGTGAGGTCGTCGATCTTGACGTTCATGGTGTCCATCCGTCCGGGGAGCGCCCGTGTCCGAAGCCAAATGCCGTCACGACCCGCACCGGCTCCGCTGAAGAGTCTACGACGACCATCAGCCAGCTGGTAGGTCCGGCATCGCGCTTGAAGAACCGCTCTCGATCCGGCCAGTCCTCTGGTTCCCGATGATCTGGAGACTCGAGCGTGTCGAGCACCGCCTTCAGGTGCGGCTCCAACTCGGCGTGCCCGCCGTCCGGGTTCAATACGTGCAGCAGCCACGTGTCCTCGAAGAGCACCACGCGCACTCCGTCGGGCGTGCGCGTCTCGGCAAGGATCGGTCGCTCGCTCATTGAATTCTTGCCGCCTCAGAGTCGTTGCGACACGATCCAGAATCATCGCTATAGGGGTCTCCAGACATGGCGATCGAGGGTACTTACGTCTTCGGACCCTCGACACGCCCGATCGACCGGGAGCCGATCGACGCCCCGGCGTAAAATGGCTTTCGTGGAGCAACTGCACGATGTCATCAGTGTCGAGGTCAGCGGCGAGTCTCGGCTGAGTCTGACCTTCGACGACGGAACGGTCGGCGAGGTCGACTTCACGGGCCGCGAATGGCGGGGAGTATTCGAGCCGCTGCGCGATACCGATTATTTCACGCGAGTGACCGTAGACGCAGAGGCTGGCACCGTCACGTGGCCGAACGGCGCTGACATGGCCCCCGAGCCGCTCTATGCAGAGGCTCGTCAGGGCTTGTCTCGGGCAACTGGCGCTAGACGCTGACCCCGATCTCCTGCCACACCGAGCCGGCAGCTGCGCTGCGTCGCTTTCGCAGCGGCCACTAACCGGCGGGCTCAGTGTGAGCGTCGGCTTCGGTGGCCTTGCGCATCATCTCGATCGCGCGCCGTGCGCCTTGGGAGAGCAGCATCGCGCTTTCGGCAACTTCGCGGTTGACCTCTGGCGTGGTCTCCACGAGCCGGTCTCCACAAACCGTATGGGCACCGCTAAGCTCCTGCCGAGGAAACGGCCCATTTTCCATGCCTTGAGGCTACCTGATGTCGGGTTGCTGCTTGCACGCATGGTCGATGCCGCGTCGCCAGGAGTCGCGCAAAGGGTTCCACGTCCCCGCCGTTGAAGCGCTGGAACCTAGGCGTCGTTGTGCGCAATCATCTCCTAGGAACCGATGAACCAACGTTCGCCCGAAGCACCACAGCGCAGCGGATAGCGCGGCGAAGCGTACGCGGTGGTCGCCGTCTACGAACGGATGTACGTGCAGGATGCCGGCATACTGAGCCGCATTGGGGTGGGGGAGCGGGCGGGGAGGTGAGCGAGGCGAACTGGTCGGCGACCATCGCCGCGAGCCTTGGCCGTCTCCACGGTCACGGGCGCCGATACGAGGCGCGGCTCGAGCTTCGGAGGGCTGGTCAAATGGGGCGCCCTACAATGTCGGAGGCAGGACCGGAAGGGGTTCTGCCTGGGGCTGTAGAGTGGGCGCATGTCTGTGACCAGAGGCGCGGAATCGCTAACCGTACCGATACTCACGAAGCCCGACAAACCGACCTACAGTCCACTGGACTTTTTGGGTTGGCGCGAGCACGGCGGTCTCGTTGTAGCGCCGGAGTTTCAGCGGCGGTCGGTCTGGCCGCGGCCCGCCAAGGCGTATTTCATTGACACGTTGTTGCGGGGCTTCCCTGTCCCGCCACTGTATCTACGCGTGAAGCAGAGTGACGATAAGTCGCAAGTTATACGCGAGGTGATCGACGGGCAGCAGCGAATCTCTGCGGTGCTCGACTATTTGGACGGCCGCTTCTCCCTGTTGCCATCGTTTGAGGCACCTTGGGCAGGGCGTGAGGTCAGCGAGCTGACCGAGGCAGAGCGGGACCGTATCCGGTTTTATCCATTTTACTGTGAGGTCTTCGCAGGGATCTCGGATGCCCAGGTACTGGAGATTTTTGCCAGACTCAATACATACTCGGTGTCTTTGAATGCGCAGGAGCTCCGAAACGGCCGCTACTTTGGATTCTTCAAGCAGACCGCGTACGAGCTGGCTCATGAGTATGTCGAGTATTGGCGACTAAATCGCATCTTCACCGAGCGGGCAATCGCCCGGATGGACGATGCTGAGATGGTAAGTGAGCTCATGATTCTCCAGTTGGACGGATTGCAGGACAAGAAGACCAGCATTACAAAGTTTTACAGTGAGTTGGACGAAGAGTTCCCGCAGCGGCGAGAGACGATAAATCGGTTCCGGGCGACACTCGAGTCCATCACCGAGGCACTCGACTCGGTAGCGGACACCGAGTTTCGGAGGCGCCCGCTGTTCTACTCGCTCTTCGGAGCCGTGTATCACAGGAGGTTTGGCGTGCCGGGAATGACGCTAGCTACTCCCAAGAACTCTCTACGCGCCGCAGACAACAAGCGGCTACGGGCCACGATCGCTGAGCTGAGCGGCATTCTCGCGGCTGCGCGAGAGGAGGAGCCGGTGCCTCGCAACCGCGTGGCATTCGTGAATGCATCGCTCCGGCAAACAGACAACATCCAGCCCCGCCGGGTGCGGGTCGAACAGATCTACAACGCTGCGTTCTGAGTCGTGCCGCGTCCGATGCCGGCACTGGCAGCGGGGTTCCGCAGGACCGTAAGGGCGGCCACTGAGCTACCCGAGGCCGGCGAGGTCATTCGGGACTGGAGCGAACAGGGCAGTGTGCCGTACCGAGAACTCACCCCGCCGCGGCTGATGGCTCTTTACGAGATGGCGTACCTCCGTATCTTCGTGGCGTGGGAGAACTTTCTCGAGGACACGCTCCTACGGACGATGTGTGGCTACATCTCTCCGCTGTATATCCCCCGGTTTCAGGAAGAACGAGCGCGTGAACGATCGGTTAAGGAAGCATATAAAGCCTTGCTGCGCCCAGGACAGAACTACCTGCTCTGGCACAACCCTAAGGAGGTGGAACGCCGAGCGAAGGAATGGGTAGTCGGGAGCCCGCACGAGGTGGTCATAGCCTCGAGCCTGGCGCGCCTGGAGTGGTTCAGCTGGGTTCGCCATCGAGTTGCTCATGGTTCGGATGACGCGCGCGCAAAGATGGATAGGGCGACCTTGGGCTTGGCGGGGCGTCAATTCGCCGGGGCCTCCGTCGGTCGCTTCCTTCGTTCGTGGAACCAGGCTGCACAGCCGCAGGTGCGATGGATATACACAATCGCTGACGAGCTGGGCGCTCTGTCCAGCCAGATGGCACCATAGCGTGAGCGGTCACTCAGCGACTACACATTGCAGTGACGAGCCGCGCAACACTGAGCGCAGCGTAGAAGAGATACTCACAACGAATAAGCCCTACAGCGCCAGCCCCAACGGCGTCTCCAGCAGCGTCCTCACGTCCGCCAGCAGCCACGCTGCGTCGGCGCCGTAGAGGATGCGGTGGTCGCAGCTGAGCGTGAGCGTCATTAGTGTGCGATCGACGATCTCGCCGTCCACACGCGCAAGCGTCTCGCGCAGCGCCCCTACCCCAAGTATCGCCGCCTGCGGCGGGTTGATCACCGGCGTGATCGCCGTCATCCCGAACATGCCGAGGTTGGACACCGTGAAGGTGCCGCCGGAGAGCTCCGGCGGGCTGATCTCGCCCGTGCGCACACGCTCGGCCAGGCGCCTAGTCTCGCGGGCGATGCTCCCCAGCGACTTCGTGTCGGCGTCCATCACGACCGGCACCACCAGCGCATCCTCCGCCGCCACCGCCACGCCGATGTTGACGCGCCCGTGCAGCTCAAAGCCGCCGTCCACATAGGAGCCGTTCGCCGCCGGGTGCTGGCGTAGAGCCAGAGCGCACGCCTTCACGATCAGGTCGTTCAGCGACGGGGCCGCGTCCCCGTCGACACTCGCCTTGAGTTCAGCCCGCAGGGCGATTGCCGCGTCCATCTTCACCTCCGTTTGCACCTGGAAGTGGGGAATCGTCGCCTTGGCCTCGGCCATCCTGCGCGCCACCAGCTGCTGGAGCCGGCTAGCCTCGACTCTCGTTGTCTCGCCCTTCGCGCCCGTGACGGCCGTGGCCGTGTCGGCGACACGAGCCGTGCGCACGACAGGTGCCAGACGCGCACTCGCCCGACGAGGCTCTGCAATCTCGACGCCAGCGGCCATCAGCACATCTGTCCGCGTTATCCGTCCGCGTGGCCCCGTGCCAGCGACCGCTCCAAGCTCCACTGCGTGCACGCGCGCAACACGCCGCGCCAGTGGGGTCGCCAGCAGTGCGCTCGTCGCAAAGTTCGCTCCGTCGTTCGCGCCGGCCGGCTCGAGCGCGGGGGCTCGCCCGCCGCCGTTGCTCGCCGTCGCCGAATCGTCGCTGACAGGCGCGGTCACGGGCACGGCCTCGGGCGCCGAGACCTCACCGTTCCCACTTGTGCTCCCGTTGGTGCTCGCCTGTCCGCTAACCCCGCCGACCCGCGCAATCGGCTCCCCCACCGCCAACGAGGTCCCCTCCGCCGCAAGGATCTCAAGCACGCCATCGGTATCGGCCACATGCGTGATGGTCGCCTTGTCCGTCTCGATCTCCACAAGCTCCTGCCCGCGCACCACGGGCTGCCCGTCATCGACCAACCACCGCACGATCGTCCCCTCCTCCATCGAGTCGGACAACCGGGGCATGGTGATCTCGGTCATCGTCGTTCTCAGCGGATCAGGTCGAGGGCGGCGCCGACGATCGTGTCGGCGTCGATGCCGAAGTGGCGGTAGAGGTCCTGCACGTCGCCGGACTGGCCGAAGTCCTGGACGCCGAGGCAGGCGAGCGGCGCGCCGGCGATCGCGGCGAGGAACGACAGCGTGTGCGGATGGCCGTCGAGCACGCTCACGATCGGCGCGGTGCGCTCTGCCGGGAACAGCTCGTCGAGCACCGCGTCCTCGCCGTCGTAGAGGCCCTGGCGCGTCTGCAGCGCACGGAAGATCAGGTCGGGGGAGGTCAGGCAGACGGCGTCGACGGCGATCCCCGCGGCCGTGAGCTCGTCGGCGGCGCCGAGCAGCTCGGGCATGATCGCGCCCATCCCCACGAGCGCCACGTCGGGGGCGCCGGCGCTCTCGCGCACGCGGTAGCCGCCGGCGAGCACCTGGCGTCGGCGCAGCTCGCGCGCCTGCGGGTCCTCGGGCACGCACGCGAGCGCCTGCTCGACCGGGCGCGTGCTCAGGCGCAGGTAGGCAGAGGTGCCGCCGTCGCGTCCGAGCTGCCCGAGCGCGTGCAGCAGCATCCACTCGAGGTCCTGCCCAAACGCCGGCTCCCACGCGACGCAGCGCGGCTGCTCGAGTCCGACGGACGGGGTGATGATCGACTGGTGCGCGCCGCCCTCGGGCGCGAGCGTGACGCCCGCGGGCGTACCGACGAGGATCGACTGGCCGCCGGCGTAGATGCCAAACGACCACTGCTCGAGCGCGCGGTTGACGAACGGGTCGTACAGCGTGCCGATCGGCAGCAGCGGCTGGCCGTCGCGCGACCACGTCGCGCCGAGCTCGCCGAGCAGGCCGACGAGGTTGCACTCGGCGATCCCCAGCTCGATGTGCTGGCCGTGCTCTGACTCGCGCCAGCGCACGAGCGTGTCGTGGTCGTCGGCGAACCAGTCGATGCGCTCGCCGACGTTCCACACGCCCGCGCGGTTGATCCAGCCGCCGAGGTTCGTCGAGGAGGCAACGTCGGGGCTGACCGACACGACCGACGCGGACACCTCGGGCGCGGCGTGCGCGAGGTCCATGAAGAAGCGCCCGAACGCCTGCTGCGTGGAGACCGCGCCGGTGTGCGCGCGCCCCACGTCCGCCGGCATCGGCGGCGGCGCGCGTTTCACGACCGCCTCGCGCGCCAGACGCTCAGCGGCCCCGGCGCACAGCTGCGCCTCGGGCGTGTCGTCTGCGAAGCGCGCCCACGGGTGCTCGGCGTCGGCGCCGAGGTCGAGCGCGAGCTGCCGCCACTGCTCGCTCGACAGCAGCGCGGAGTGGTTGGCGGGGTGCCCCTCGGTCGGCAGGCTCCAGGCCTTGATCGTGTACGCGAAGATCACCGCCGGGCGGTCGCTGACCGCATCGGCGCGGCGGAACGCGTCGAGCAGGTCGGCGAGGTCGTGGCCGGCGAGGTCGCGGATCGCGCGCGAGAGCTCCGTGTCGTCGAGGTCCTCGAGCAGCCGCCGAAGCTCCCTGCTGCCGCGACCCGAACCGGGGAGCCGCTCGCGCACCTCGGCCGCGTCGCCGCGCAGCAGCCGCTGGTACTCCTCGTTGGGCATCGCGTCGATCCGCCGGCGCAGCGCCTCGCCGCCGGGGCGCTCGAACAGCGCGCGCAGCCGCCGCCCGTACTTGACGGTGATCGTCTGCCAGCCGGCGGCCTCGAACATCGCTGCGGTGCGCCCGACGGCGATCTCCGGCACGACGCGGTCGAGCGACTGGCGGTTGACGTCGACGATCCACAGCACCTCGCCGAGCGAGGCGACCATCGGGTCGACGAGCGCCTCCCAGATCGCGCCCTCGTCGAGCTCCGCGTCGCCCACGAGCGCCACCTGGCGCCCTCCCCGTGGCACCTCGAAGTGGCCGGCGACGTAGCGGTGCGCGAGCGCGCTCCACAGCGTCGCGGTCGCGCCGATCCCGACAGAGCCTGTCGAGAAGTCCACCGGGTCGGGGTCCTTGGCGCGGCTCGGGTAGCTCTGCAGGCCGCCGAACGCGCGCAGCTCGGTCAGGTAGCGCTCGTCCAGGCGCCCGAGCAGGTAGTTGATCGCGTGCAGCACCGGCGCCGCGTGCGGCTTCACCGACACGCGATCGGGGGCGCGCAGGTGCTCGAAGTACAGCGCCGACATGATGCTCACCATCGACGCGGAGGAGGCCTGATGGCCGCCCACCTTCACTCCGGAGGGCGTCTCGCGCACCTTGTTGGCGTGGTGGACCATGCTCATCGCCAGCCACAGCACGCGTCGCTGCACCGCCTCGAGCACCGCCAGCCGCTCGAGCTCGGCTCGGTCGTCTACGTCGGGCAGGGTCGACGCGCCAGCAGACATCTATTTATAAGGATGCCCAAGCGCGTTGTGCGCGTGGCTTTGTGGTGGTCATCGTGCGTAATGACGCAAGATTCACACACCGATCCACCATCGACGATAGGATTCTTGCGTGAGAGTCGCCCAGCCGGACCTCGACGCCACGGACCTGGAGATCATCGAGCTGCTGCGGCGCGACGCGCGGCGCACGCTCGCCGACATCGCCGAGCGGGTCGCGCTGTCGGCGCCGGCGGTCAAGCGCCGTGTCGACAGGCTCGAGCGCGACGGCTTCATCACCGGCTACACCGTGCGCGTCGACCACGCCAAGCTCGGCCAGCCGCTGCAGGCGTTCACCGAGCTGCGCTTCGCCGGCAACGCGACCGTCGAGGAGATCGCGGGCATCGGCGGCGACATCCCGGAGGTGCAGACGATCTTCACGACCGCCGGCGACCCCGACGCGCTCGCGTGGATCCGCGTGCGCGACGTCGAGGACCTCAAGCGCGTGATCGACCTGCTCAGGCGCAGCGGCCGCGTCACCGGCACGAAGACGCTGATGGTGCTTGGCACCTCGAGCGGAGCCGCGCTGCCGTGACGCGCATCGCGCTCGTCGGCGCCGGCCTGATGGGCTCGCAGATCGGCTGCGAGTACGCGCTCGCCGGCTGCGAGGTCGTGTGGATCGTGCGCGATCGGGCGGCTGCGCAGGCTCGCATCGATCGCGCGCTCAAGCTGGTCCTCCACCATCGCCTCGCCGATGCCGCCGCGGTGGAGCTCGCCCGGGGGCGGATGCGCTTCGGTGGGGAGCAGGGCCCCGGCGGGGAGCAGGGCCCCGGCGGCGAGCCGAGCGTCGGCGGGGAGCAGGGCTCTGGCCGGGGGCCGAACGCCGCCGAGGACGCCCCCGACGTGATCGTCGAGTCGCTGCCCGAGGACCTCGCGCTGAAGGCCGACGTGCTGCGCCCGCTGCTCGCCGCGCACCCCGACGCGGTGCTGGCCACGAACACCTCCTCGATCGCGATCTCCGCGCTCGGCGAGGCCGCGGGCGCGGCCGAGCGGATCGTCGGCACGCACTACTGGAACCCGCCGCTGTTGATGCCGCTGGTCGAGGTCGTTGCCGGAGAACGCACGTCCGCGAAGTTGCGCGACCGCCTCGCCGAGCTGCTGCGCTCGATCGGCAAGCGCCCGGTGCTGCTCGAGCGCGAGGTTCCCGGCCTGCTGTGGAACCGCCTGCAGTCGGCGATGCTGCGCGAGTGCCTGTGGCTGGTCGAGCACGGCGTCGCAACGCCGGAGACGATCGACGAGGTGATGCGCGACGGGCTCGCGCGGCGCTGGCGGCTCACCGGCCCGTTCGAGACGGTCGGGCTCGGCGGCGCGCAGACGTTCGACGCGATCGCCGCCAACCTCTTCCCGCTGCTCTCCGACGCGACGGCCACGAGCGGCTTCGCTCCCCACGTTCCGAGCGATCCGCAGGCGCTGGCAGAGCTGCGCGAGCGCCGCGACGATGCGCTCGCGGCGGAGCTGCGCGCCGAACGCGACGCAGGCTCCGGCGGCGGAGCTTCGCCGTGAACGGGTGCGGACCCATGCCCGAACCGGGCGCACGGTTGACCGATATGTCGGCTCTCTGTACGCTATATCGACTGATCGATATGAACCGGGCGCAGGCGAGATAGGCACAGGTTGATGGCCCGGGATCCCCGCCACGACGTGCTGTTCGAGCCGGTGCCGATCGGCCCGCACACGCTGCGCAACCGCTTCTACCAGAGCCCGCACTGCACGAGCTTCGGGGCGGAGCTGCCGGGCGCCCAGGCGCACATCCGCGGCATGAAGGCCGAGGGCGGCTGGGCGGCCGTCAACACCGAGTTCTGCTCGGTGCACCCCTCGAGCGACTCGCGCCCGCTCGTCTCCGCGCGCCTGTGGGACGACGACGACGCGCGCAACCTCGCCGCGATGGCCGATCTCGCGCACGAGCACGGCGCGCTGGCGGGCATCGAGTTCTGGCACGGCGGCTGCGTCGCGGGCAACCTCGAGACGCGGCTCCCCGCGCGCAGCGTCAGCCAGATGAGCGACGACAGCCTTTACTCCACGAGCTGCTACGAACTGGACAAGGCCGGAATCAGGGAGATCCAGGGCTACTACGTCGCGGCCGCACGCCGCGCGCGCGACGTCGGCTTTGACATCGTCAACCTCGAGGGCGCCGAGTGTGGGGCGATCACGCAGCACTTCCTGATGTCCAAGTACAACCGCCGCACGGACGAGTACGGCGGCTCGCTGGAGAACCGCGCGCGCTTCTGGCTGGAGACGATCGAGCGGGTCCGCGAGGCGGTCGGCGATGACTGCGCGATCACGGCGCGCCTGTGCGTCGACACGCTCAACGACAGCCCGCTCGGGATCCGTGCCGCGGAGGAGGCCTACCGCTTCATCGAGCTCGGCGACCACCTGGTCGACTTCTGGGACCTGCAGGCGGGCGGCTGGGTGGCGGCGGAGTGGGCCGGCGACGACGCCGTCGCCTCGCGCTTCGCCGGCGAGTTCAGCCACCGGGAGTACATCGACGCCGTCCGCGGTGCCACCGCCAAGCCGATCGCCGCGGTCGGGCGCTTCACCAACCCCGACACGATGGCCGCCGCGATCCGCTCGGGGGTGATCGACATCGTCGCCGCCGCGCGTCCCTCGATCGCCGACCCGTTCCTGCCGCAGAAGATCGAACAGGGCCGCTACGACGAGATCCGCGAGTGCATCGGCTGCAACATCTGCGCCTCGCGCTTCGCGCAGGGAGCGCCGATCGTATGCACGCAGAACGCGACCCTCGGCGAGGAGTTCCGCCGCGGCTGGCACCCCGAGCGCTTCACGCGCGCGGCCAACGCCGAGAAGACCGTGCTCGTCCTCGGCGCCGGCCCCGCCGGGATGGAGTGCGCGATGGTGCTCGGCAAGCGCGGCGTAAGCGCCGTGCACCTCGTCGACGAGCAGGACGCGATCGGCGGCAGCGTGCGCGCGATCAGCGCCTACCCCCACCTAGGCGAGTGGGGTCGCGTGATCACCTACCGCCAGGTCCAGCTCGACAAGCTCGCCAACGTCGAGGTCATCCGCGGCACGCGCCTGGACGCCGAGGGCGTGCTCACATACGGCGCGGAGATCGTCGTACTCGCGACCGGCGCGCGCTGGCGCGCCGACGGCATGAACGGCCCCACGCAGGCGCCGATCCCGGGCGCCGAGCTCGACTTCGTGTACACGCCCGAGCAGGTCTCCGCCGTCGGCGGCGCGATCGACGGCGAGCACGTGCTGGTGTATGACACCGACGGCTACTTCACCGCGGTCGGCATGGCCGAGATGCTGCTGTCGGCCGGCAAGCGCGTGAGCGTCGTGACGCCGTTTCCCAACCTCGCGCCGTTCATGTTCTTCACCGGCGAGGCCTACCGCGTCAACCGCGAACTGCGCGCGCAGGGCGTGAGCATCGTCCCCGGCCACCTCCTTTCTGAGATCGCGCCGTCCGGCCTGCGCGGGCAGAACGTGTGGGCGCCCGATCCGGTCCTCTGGCAGGCCGACGCGGTCGTGCTCGTCACCCAGCGCGAACCGCTCGACCAGCTCTACCACGAGCTAGCCGGCGACCGCGAGCGCCTCGCCAGCGAGGGGATCGAGGCGCTCTACCGCATCGGCGATTGCCTCGCCCCGCGCACGATCGCCGAAAACATCTTCGACGGGCACCGCCTCGCGCGCGAGATCGACACCGACGACCCCGCCACGCCGCTGCCGTTCCTGCGCGAGTTGCCCGACGTCAACCGCACGCGCCCGGTCGCGGCATCGACCGCGGGTTAGCGCGCATCCTCGACAACCAGCACAAGGGAGAGACATGGCTCAGGTGACAGCGAAGATCGTGAAGTACCCGGTGCTCGACGCGCCGATGGAGCCCGCGCCGATCCCCGCCGAGGACGTGATCTCGGGCAGCCCCGAGTCGACGATGGCGATCCTCTGGCGCTCGGATGACGACACGCTCTACAACGGCGTCTGGCACTGCACGCCCGGCGTGTTCATGCTCAGCCACCCCGGCGAGACGATCTGCCTCGTGGAGGGGCGCGCGACGATCACACCCGAGGGCGGCGAGCCGGTCACCGTCGTCCCCGGCGAGGTCGTGTTCATCCCTGAGGGCACGCGCGCCCGCTGGGAAGTGCACGAGACGGTGCGCAAGGCGTTTCACTCCCACGACTCCTCCGGCGCGCTGCTCGGTGGCTCCTAGCCCCCGGATGCGGCAGCGCCCGCCCGCAGTGCGATCGCCCCGCGCGCGGCGCTGTCCGCGGGCTTCGTCGTGAAGCTGCTCGTGCCGGTCAAGCAGGTCGTGCGGCTCGGCCCCGATGCCGTCCCGGACGCCGCCGGCCGCCTCGCGCCCGCGGACCTCGAGTGGCAGCTCAACGAGTGGGACGCGTTCTCCGTCGAGGCCGCGCTGCAGCTGGTCGAGGCGGACGCAACTGGCACAGGGGACGGAGCCGCCAAGGCCGATGGAGCGGGCGAAGTCGTCGTTGTGAGCGTCGGCGACGAGCACGTTGAGGCGGGGCTGCGCTCCTACCTGGCGATGGGCGCAGACCGCGCCGTGCGGATCTGGGACCCCGCGCTGCAGGACGCCGATGCGCTTGCGGTGGCCGCGGTGCTGGCGGCGCTTGCCAAGCGCGAGCAGCCCGAGCTGATCCTGTGCGGCGCGCAGTCCTCCGACGCCGCCAACGCGGCCACCGGGGTCGCGCTCGCCGGCCTGCTCGAGCTCGCGCACGTGGCCGTCGTGGGCGCGATCGCGCGCGAGGGCGAGCGTCTGACCGTGCAGCGCGAGCTCGACGGCGGCGCCGTCGAGGTGCTCGAGCTGTCGCTGCCCGCGCTGTTGACCGTCCAGAGCGGAACGAACGCGCCGCGCCACGCGACGCTGCGGGCGATCAAGCAGGCGCGTGAGAAGCCGCTCGAGCGCCTCGGCCTCGACGAGCTGGGGCTCGGCGCCGGAACGCTGAGCGCCGCTGCCGGCTCACGGATCGTGAGCCTGGCTGTGCCCGAGCGCGATGCGCACGCAAGCATGATCGAGGGGTCCGCCGGGGAGATCGCCGCGCGCATCGCCGCGATCGTCAGCGAGGAGCTCGCGTCGTGAGAGCGGTTGCCCGCATCGCTAGAGCGGTTGCCTGCGTCGCGAGAGAGGGTGCCCGGTGAACGGCGTGCTCGTGCTCGCCGAGCTCAGCGACGGCGCCTTGCGCCCCGCGAGCCTCGAGCTGATCGCCGCCGGGCGGGCGCTCAACGAGCAGGGCGCCGGCCCGCTGACGCTCGCGCTGATCGGCCCCGAGGACGAGTTGCGCGCCGACGCGCTCCCCGCCGCCGGCGTGTCGGAGATCGTGCTCGTGCCGACGCCGTGCGAGCACTTCGAGGCGCACGTCTGGCAGGCGGCGCTCGATGGCCTGATCGACGTGCGTCGCCCGAGCGCTGTGCTCGCCAGCCACACGCTCGACGCGCTCGGGTACGCCCCCGCCGTCGCGGCCCGTGCCGGTCTCGGCTTCGCCAGCGATGTCACCGGCGCGTCGTGGGGCGAGCAGGGGCTCTCCGCTCGCCGCAGTGCCTACGGCGAGCGGCTCGTCGCCGAGCTCGACTTCCCTGGCAAGGCGACGGTCCTGTTGCTGCTGCGCACAGGCGCCTTCCAGCCGCCGAACGCGGCGGACCAGTCCGGCCCGCCGAGCACGCGGCTCGACTTGGACCTCGACGGTCGCGCGCGCACCAGGCGCCTCGAGCTGCGCGAGCCGCCGCTTGGCGGGCTCGACATCGCCAAGGCCGACTTCCTGCTGTCGATCGGACGGGGGGTCAAAGACGCCGGGGAGATCCCTCGCTTTGAGCGGCTGGCCGAGCGGATGGGAGCGATCCTGTCCGCGTCTGGGCCGCTCGTGGAGGCTGGGTGGGTGTCGCGGGCGCGCAAGGTCGGGCGCTCGGGCCGGACGGTCGCCCCGCGCGTGTACCTCGCGCTCGGGATCTCCGGCGCGGCGCCGCACCTCGCCGGCATGTCCGAAGCCAGGACGATCATCGCCGTCAACACCGACCCCAACGCCCGCATCTTCGACGTCGCCCACCACGGTGCGGTCATCGACCTGTTCGAGGTCGCGGCCGAGCTCGAACGCCAGCTCGGTTGAGGAGAGCGCGCATGGACTTCACCGAACCCCAGGACGCCCGTGCCATCCGCGAGGCGGTACGCGCGCTGTGCGCGCGCTTCCCTGGCGAGTACTGGCGCGGCCTGGAGCCCGACGGGTACCCCACGGAGTTCGTCACGGCGCTCACCGAGCAGGGGTGGCTGGCGGCGCTGATCCCGGAGGAGTACGGCGGCTCGGGGCTTGCGCTCGCCACCGCCAGCGTGATCCTCGAGGAGATCTCCGCCTCGGGCGCCAACGCCGGCGCCTGCCACGCGCAGATGTACACGATGGGCACGCTTCTGCGCCACGGCAGCGCGGCGCAGAAGGCCGAGTTCCTGCCCCGGATCGCCTCCGGCGAGCTGCGCCTGCAGGCGTTTGCCGTGACCGAGCCGAACGCCGGCTCGGACACGACCCGGATCAGCACGCGCGCCGAGCGCCGCGGCGAGGGCTACGTGGTCAACGGCCAGAAGATCTGGACCTCGCGCGCCGCGCACTCCGACCTGATGGTGCTGCTCGCGCGCACCACGCCCTTGGAGCAGGTCGAGAAGCGCACCGACGGCCTGTCGGTGTTCCTCGTGGACATGCGCGGTCGCACCGCCGTCGAGGGACCGGGCGATGCGCGCTCCAGGCAGCCGGCGCAGATGACGATCCGCCCGATCGCCACGATGATCAACCACGCCACCACCGAGGTCTTCTTCGAGAACCTCGAGCTGCCAGCGGACGCGTTGATCGGCGAGGAGGGACAGGGCTTTCGCTACATCCTCGACGGCATGAACGCCGAGCGCATCCTGATCGCCAGCGAGTGCATCGGCGACTGCCGCTTCTTCCTGGATCGCGCGGTCGCCTACGCGAGCGAGCGCGTCGTCTTCGGTCACCCGATCGGCGCCAACCAGGGCGTGCAGTTCCCGCTCGCCAGCGCCCACATGGCAAGCGCCGCCGCGGACCTGATGCGCTGGAAGGCCGCGTGGCTGTACGACAGCGGCCTGCCCGCCGGCGCCGAGGCGAACATGGCCAAGTACCTGGCCTCCGAAGCCTCGTGGCAGGCGGCCAACGCCGCGCTCGACACGCACGGCGGCTACGGCTTCGCGCGCGAGTACGACATCGAGCGCAAGTTCCGCGAGACGCGCCTGTACAAGATCGCGCCCGTCAACAACAACCTGATCCAGGCGTACGTCGGCCAGCACGTGCTCGGCCTGCCGCGCTCCTACTGAGCTTGGGTCACGCGCTGCGCTTGGGGTATTCGTGTACCGAGACGAAGCGCACGGGGCCGTCGATCACCCTGTAGGTGTGCGGGCGGTCGGCGCGGAAGCTGATCAGGTCGCCCCGGCTGACGACCTCGGTGAAGGACTCGGTGGAGATCTCGACGGTGCCCGCCGCGATCGTCAGGTGCTCGAACAGCCCGGCGACGTGGGCGTTCGCGTGACGCACGGCGCCCTCGTCGAGCTCCAGCGTGTAGATCTCGATCAGCGCGCCGCCGGTGCGCGTCAGCAGGTGGCGGATCACGAGGCCGTCCGTCTCCAACCCGGCCTGGTCGACGGCGATCACCGAGGTGTCGTCCGAGCGCACGACGGTGACGTCGTCGGTCGGCGGTTCGTCGTGGAACAGGCTCGCGAACGGCACCCCCAGCGCCGCGGCCAGCGCCCACACGGTGTCGATCGACGGGTTGCCCTGGCCGCGCTCGATCAGCGACACCGTCGACTTCGCCACACCGGCCTGCTCGGCGAGCGCGGTCAGCGTCAGGCCGCGCGTCATTCTCCAGCGACGAAGGTTTCGCGCAATAGGTTGAACAGCCCCATCCACGGCGGTAGTTCTATCGCACGGATGCACGGGCAAGGAGCTCACCACCGGTGGTAGGGTATATCGGCCTGAGAAGCAAGATATCGAACGAGCGATTTGGAGCCCCACGCGCATGAGCAGCCCCGTCATCAGAGCCGATGCGCGAGCGACCCTGGAGCAGGCCTACCGCGCCCGCACGCCGCGCTCGGCGGCCGCGATGGCGGAGGCTCGGCGCTACATGGTGCGCGGCATCACGCGCGGCTGGGGCTACTACCGGCCCTACCCGATCGTCGGCCAGCGCGGGGAGGGCCCGTACCTGTTCGACCTCGACGGCAACCGCTACGTGGACCTGGTCAACAACGGCCTCAGCCTGATCCACGGGCACGCCTTCCCGCCGGTCGTGCGCGCGCTGCAGCAGGCCGTCGAGCGCGGCTCCGGATGGCTGCTCGCATCCGAGGATCAGATCGCCTTCGCGCGCCTCTTGTGCGAGCGCATCGCGATCTTCGAGCGCGTGCGCTTCACCAACTCCGGGACCGAGTCGGGGATGCTCGCCGTCAAGGTCGCGCGCACGTTCACCGGCCGCCCGGCGGTGCTGAAGGCGATCGACGGCTTCCACGGCTCCTTCGACGACCTCGAGGTCGGGCTGTACGACCGCCCGGAGATTCCCGGGCGCGTGTACCTGGCGCCGTTCGGCGACGCCGAGGCGTTCGAGCGAAAGCTCGCCGAGCACGGCGATCAGATCGCCGCGGTGGTGCTCGAGCCGCTGATGTTCAGCGGCCTCGTGACGACCGCGCCGCCGGGCTTCCTGCGCCGCGTCCAGGACGCCGCCCGGCGCGCCGGCGCGCTGTTCGTGCTCGACGACTGCCTGATGCTGCGCCTGGCCTACGGCGGCTCCGCCGAGCTGCATGGGCTCGAGCCCGACCTCACGTTCCTGGGCAAGTTCATCGGCGGCGGCACGCCGATGGGCGTGCTCGGCGGGCGCGAGCAGGTGATGGAGGTGCTCGACCCCGAGCGCGAGCACCCGCTCTACCACGGCGGCTCCTTCAACGGCAACCTGCTCAGCAGCGTCGCCGGCCGCGTCAGCCTCGAGCACTTCACGCGCGAGACGATCGCGGCGATGGACGCCGGTGCGCAGAGCCTGCGCGGCGCGCTGCGCGCACAGGCCGACGCGCTCGGGCTGCCGCTGAGCATCTCCGGCGAAGGCTCGGTCATGGGCGTCTACGTCAGCGAGCAGCTGAGCCGCCTCGACGGCCACTTCAACGCCGATGAATCCACACAGCTGCTGCACCTGGCGGCGCTCGCGCACGGCGTGCTGATGGGCCCCGGCGGTGAGATCGCACTGTCGAGCGCGACCCCCGGCGCGGCGCTCGAGCGAGCGTGCGAGGGCCTGTCGCGCGCGCTCGAAGACGTGGCAGAGCTCACGACCTAACCAGCGAACCGAAGGGAGCAGGATGAGCAAGCAGCGGGTGGACAGTCCCTGGGGGACGACGTTCTGCGACTCGATCAGCTTCAGCGGCCCGGGCCGCTGGATCTACATATCCGGGCAGATCGGCGCCGACGCCAACGGCAACATGGTGGGCGAGAACTTCGCCGAGGAGGCCGACCAGTGCTTCGAGCGGATCCGCCTGTCGCTCGAGAAAGCCGGCGCGAAGATGAGCGACGTCGTCAAGATCACCGGTTACGTGACCAGCAAGGAGGACTATCCCGACTATGACCTCGCCCGCGGCAAGGCCTTTGCCGGCTACCCGCCGAGCAGCGCGACCGTGGAGGTCGCCGGGCTCGCGAACGCCGCCCGCGTCGAGGTCGAGGCGGTCGCCTTCGTTCCCGAGCAGGGCTGAGCCCCCGCGCCAAGCGTGAGCCTCTTCTGGTCCGCGCACATCTCCTGGCTGTTCGGCGAGCTGCCTTACAGCGAGCGGGTCGGCGCGGCGCGGCGGGCGGGGCTGGACTGGATCGAAACGGCCTGGCCGGCGCCCGCCGAGCGGGACGCGCTCGCACACGCGCTCGCCGAGCACCGCGTCGGCGTCGCGCTGCTGAACTGCGATGCCGGCGACGTGGCGGGCGGCGAGCGCGGCTTCATCAACGACCCGGCGCGACGCGAGCAGGCCGAGCGCGCTTTCGCGGCCGCCGCAGAGCTCGCACAGCGCGTCGGCGCGCGCGAGCTCAACGTGCTCGTCGGCAGGGAGATCGCGGGCGTCAGCCGCGAGCGCCAGTGGCGCGCCGCCGTCGACGCCCTGCGCGCGTTCGCCGAGGAGGCGCGAGCGCGCGGGCTGGGAATCGCCCTGGAGCCGCTCAACGAGCTCGAGAACCCCGGCTACCTCGCGCCGACACCCGAGGCGATGGCGACGCTGATCGAACAGGTCGGCTCAGACGCCGTCGGGCTACTGCTCGACGTCTACCACGTGGCTCGCGCCGGCGGTGAGCCGGCCGCCGCGATCGAGCGCCACGCGGCGCTCATCCGCCACGTGCAGCTCGCCGACTTTCCCGGACGCGGCCAGCCCGGCACCGGCGCGCTTGACATCTGGGCGCTTCTGCAATGCCTCGACGCAAACGGTTATGCGGGAGCAGTCGGGTTGGAGTACGAGCCCCGCGGCACAATTGCGGCCTCATTGCAGTTCCGCCACGACGCGCGCGCGGCGGCGCTGTTCGGCTAGGCGGTTGCGGCGCTCAGACACGATTGAGCACCTCCGCCGCCACATCTGAGAGCGCGTTGCGAATCGAAGCCAGGGCCTGCGCGATGTCGAGGTCGGTGAGCGCCGTGCACAGGCCGAACTCGCCGCCGACCCCGAAGTAGACGCCGCGGTTGACCGCGGCGAGGTGCAGCAGCGAGGTCGCCTTCCAGTCGATCTCCCCATCCGCGCCGTCGAGCACGTACAGGCCGAACGCCGAGCCGACACCGCTGGTGCGCACGGGCACGCCGAAGCCCTCGGCCGCCGCGGCGATCTCGGCGCGCAGCATGTCCGCCTGGGCGTCGATGCGCGCGATGCCCTGGCTCGTCAGGTCGCGCACGGCGATCGCGCCGGCGACCATCCCCAGCAGGTTGCCGTTGAACGAGCCGCCGTGGTAGAGCGGCCGTTCGGGCGCGAGGTCGAACGCCGACATGATCTCCTCCGAGGAGGCCACCACGCCGACCGGCAGGCCGCCGCCGATCCACTTGCCCAGACAGGTGATGTCGGCGTCGATCCCAAAGCGCTCGGCCGAGCCGCCCTCGGCGAGGCGGAACATCAGGCAGTCGTCGAGCACGAACAGCACGCCCGCCTCGCGCGCGAGCTCGCGCAGCGCCGGCAGGAAGCCGTCCGGAGGCGGCGTCACGACGCCCGTGTACTGGACCGGCTCGACGACGATCGCCGCGACTTCGCCGGCGTGACGCTCCAGCGCCTCGGCATAGGTGTCGAGCTCGCCGAACCTCGCCAGCGCGGCGCGGCCGGGCAGCTCGCCCTGGCCCTGCAGGCCGACCTCGAGGTCGTCGTAGGAGCCGTGGTAGGCGTGCCAGGCCTTGATGATCAGCGGCCGCTGGGTGACGTGGCGCGCGAGTTTGACCGCGAGCATCGTCGCCTCGGTGCCCGTGTTCGCGAAGCGCACGCGCTCGGCTCCGGGGAGGCGCTGGCACAGCAGCTCGGCGAACTGCACCTGCGCGTCCGAGGTTCCCGGCCAGGCGGTTCCGCGCGAGAGCGCCACGCGCAGGGCGTCTTCGATCGGGCCGTAGGCGTGGCCGTGCATCAGGCTCAGGCCGTTGCTGAACAGGTCGAGGTAGCGGTTGCCGTCGACGTCGTACACCGCCGCGCCGCGCCCGTGGTCGAACACGACCGGATACGGCGCGAACCAGCTGAGCGTGCGCGTCAGCCCGCGCGGCATCGAGTCGGCCGCGCGTTCCATCCAGCGCGCCGAGCGGGGCGTCAGGCGCCTGTACTCCAGCTCGATCGCCGTCATCTCGCCGTCAGGCACCAGCCTCACGGCTCCCTGCGCTGGGGTTGGTTCTCACGGGCGGCTTCCTCAGTTTGCATATCGACTGGCTGATATGCAGCATAAACCAGCCGGTCCCCACGATGCAAGTGCCCGGTGCGTATTTACTACCGGCGTTCGTGGCGCTCGCTACTAGCCGCGCTCAGGCGCTCCCGCGCAGCCCGCAGCGACTCGCGGCGCTCGCGCGTGGCGCCCGGCTCGACCGCGAGCCCCGCACAGCCCGTTTCCTCGACGAACACCACGCCATACACGTCGTGCGCGGCCCTGGCGCTCACCCAGCGTTCGAGCACGTCCTCGAGCACGTCCCGCGGATCGCGCGCCAGCGGGTCGCCGTAGCCGCCGCCGCCTGCCTCGATCCCGCGAACCCACTGGCCGGGTGAGAGCAGCGAGTCGCCGACCGGCTCGACCGCGCGCTCGCTGCCGTCGACGTCGATCACGCTCGCCGCCGCGGCTCCGCCGGGGAGCCCGCCGCGCACGCCCCTGGGCGGGTTGCGCGCGAAGTCCGCCAGGTAGAAGACGCGCAGCGGTGTCTCTGACCTGGGCCCGTAGATGACCTCGCCCGCCGGTCCGCCGCGCCGTCGCCCGGCGCCGCCAGAGTCGGGCAGCAGCCGCAGCGCGCGGAAGTGCAGCGGGTAGGTGCGCTCGAGCATCTCGACGCTGTCGATGTAGATCGTCTTCGAGCAGTCGGGCATCGCGTAGGTGATCCAGCCGTCGCAGTGCGGCGAGGCCGGGCCGCCGTTGTTGCCGCTGACGAGCGAGCTGACGTACGGGTCGCCCGGATTGGATCCCCACCCGCCCGGATAGGTGCCGGAGAAGACCGCGAAGCCGACGCCCAGCGCACCCGCGCCCTCGGCCAGGCCCTCGCCGTCGCCGAGCTGGCAGAACGCGCTCTGGGCCGCGTTGATGATGCGGTTCAGCACGTTCGTGGTCGACACCGAGGCCGAGTACGGCTCCACCAGCCCGCCCGCGATCGAGCCCTCGCGCAGCAGCACCTCGACCCTGCGGAACGAGCCGGCGTTGCGCGGGATGTCCTCCTCCAGGCAGTTCAGCAGCGCGATCATGCAGCCGCCGCGCGCGCAGGACTCCGAGACGTTCAGCCCGAACGGGATGCAGTCGGGGTTCTCGCGCAGGTCGAAGCTGACGCGCCCCTGCGCCGGCTCGACGTCGATCGTGACGTTGACCTCGACGCCGTCGGGCAGGCCGGGGATCGGGTCGTGGCGCGAGCGGGCGTGCAGGCGCGCCGCCGGCAGCTTGCGGATCGCCTGCTCCATGCAGCGCTCGGAGTAGTCGAGCCACTCGGCCACGAACGCCCTGATCGTGTCCACGCCATAGCGCGCGAGCACCTCCCCCAGGCGCCGCTCGCCGATGCGCGCGGCGCCGACCGCGGCGAGGTAGTCCCCGTACCACACCTCCGGCACGCGGATCCGCCGCCGGCACATGCGCACGATGTCCTCGATGTCGCGGTGGTCCTGCTGCACCTTCACGCACGGGAAGATCAGCCCGCCCTCCGCGTAGACGTCCTCGACGTAGGCGACGTACGTCGAGGGCTCGGCGTTGCCGCAGTCGGCCTGGTGGGCCTTCGCCGAGGCCGTGAAGACGTGCTCGCCCTCGACGAACACGGGCACGAGGATCGTGTGGTCGGCCGTGTGCGTGTTGCCGAGCATCGGGTCGTTGTGCAGGAACGCGTCGCCCTCGCGCAGGTCCGGGTGCAGCTCGCGCATCGAGCGCGTCTGCAGGCCGGCGCCGAGCACGTGCACCTGCAGCCCCTCGGCCGCCGCGAACAGCTGATCGTCGGCGGTGACGATCGCGCAGGAGAAGTCGCGCGCCATGTTCAGGATCGACGAGCGCCCGGTGCGGAACAGGGTGTTGGTCATCTCCCGCACGATCGCTTCGAAGCGATGCGCCAGCACCGCCATAAGCGTCGGATCGAGCTGGGGTGTGGCAAGCCCGGGCGTTGCCTCGGGGGAGGTCGCCCGCGGCGCGTCGTCGTGCGTGCTCATCGCTCCAGCTCCAGTCGGTAGTTGCCGAGGCTGCTCACGTGCGCCGTCCAGCCCGGGTAGACGACGATCGTCGTCTCCGGCTCGATCACCAGCGCCGGGCCCGCGGCGCTCGCCCCGGGGGCGAGCTGCTCGCCGAGGTACACCGGGATCTGGACCTCGCCGAGCTCAGGGAAGAACGCCGCGCGCGTGCGCGGCGCCACGCCGGCGCCGGCAGCCGCCAAGCTCCTGCCGGCGTCGAGCGACGGCTTGACGGTGCTCGCGACGATGCGGCCCTTCCACTGGCTCATCTCGATCTTCTGGCCCGGCTCGCGCACCGCGAAGATGCGCTCGTGGGCGTCGTGGAAGCTCTCGATCAGCCGCTCGAGCGCCCGCTCGTCGTCGATGCCATCGCCCTCGAGTGGGATCGACAGATCCCACACCTGGTAGGCGTAGCGGGCCTCGGCGAAGTAGCGCCGGCGCACGTCGCGGGCCAGTCCCTCGGGCAGCTCGGACTCGAATGCGGCCATGCGCTCGCGCAGGCCGTCGAGCGTCGCGCGCACGCCCGCGAAGTCAAACGCATGGGAGCTTGCGAGGTGCGGCGCCGTGAACTCGCGCACGATGTCGCTGTGCTGGCCGCCGAACGCCGACAGCACTCCCGCCGCCCGCGGGATCAGGACCTCGCGGCAGCCCAGCTCGCGGGCAATCGGCAGGATCGTCAAGCCGGCGGCGCCGCCGCCCGCCACGAGCGTGCTCTCGCGCGGGTCGACGCCCTCGTTGACGGTCAGCTCGTGGATCGCCGCGATCATGCGCTCGTTGGCCACCGACAGGACCGCATGCGCGACCTCCTGCAGGCCGATCCCGAGCGCCTGCGAGAGCTCCTCGAGCGCGCGCTCGGCGGCGGCCGTGTCGAGCGCCATCGTCCCGCCGAGGAAGCGCGTCGGGTCGACGTACCCGAGCGCCAGCGCCGCGTCGGTCACGGTCGGGCGCGTGCCGCCGCGGCCATAGCAGGCCGGCCCGGGGTCCGCTCCGGCGCTCTCCGGGCCGACGCGCAGCAGCCCGCCGGGGTCGACCCACGCGATCGAGCCGCCGCCGGCGCCGATGCTGCGCACGTCCACCGAGGACAGGCCCGTGAGGTGGCCGGCGAACGGCTCGCCCAGCCAGGTCTCGCTCGTGAACACCTCATCGCCGTCGCGGATCAGGCTGACGTCGAAGCTGGTGCCGCCGGTGTCGCACACGATCACGTTGACGCGGGGCGGGTGGGGTTCCGTGTGGGATCGGGGCGGGTGGGATTCCGTCTCGCCCGCCGCGACCGTGCGCGCCGCGACGGGCGCGAGCGACGGGCCCGAGCGCACCGACCACAGCGGGCGCTCGATCAGCTCGCCCATCGGCACGACGCCGCCGGCGGAGCTCGCCGCCAGCAGCTCGCCGGCGAAGCCCTGCTCGCGCAGCCCGCTCGCGATCTCCGGCAGGTGGCTCTGCATCAGCGGCTTCAGCGACGCATCGATCGCGGTCCCCGAGGCGCGGCGGTACTCGCGCACGATTGGGTTGATCTGGTGCGAGAGCGAGTACGGCACGCCCGGCAGCTCCGCCGCGACCAGCTCGCCGAGCGCCAGCTCGTGCGCGGGGTTGGCCGTCGACCACAGCAGGCAGACCGCGACCGCCTGCACCCCAAGCGCGAGCGCCTGCGCCAGGCGCTCGCGGGCCTGCGCTTCCTCGAGCGCCAGCACGACGTTGCCGTCGGCGTCGATGCGCTCCTGGATCTCGAACGTCAGCCGGCGCGGGACGTAGGGGGCGGGGAAGGGGCGCGTGTAGTCATACGGTCGCAGCGAGCCGCCCTCGCGGCGCACGAGGATGTCGGGGAAGCCCTCCGTGCACAGGAACGCGGTGCGTGCCGTCGTGCCCTCGAGGATCGCGTTGGTCGCCTGGGTGGTGCTGAAGATGAACAGCGAGGCGCCGCCCAGCAGCTCGCCGAGCGCTTCGCCGCGCTGCTCGGCCGCGCGTTCCAGCGCCGCGCGCAGTCCGTCGAACAGGTGACCGGGCTGCGTCAGCGCCTTGGCCACCGTCAGGCGCCCGCCCGCGTCGGTGACGACCACGTCGGTGAACGTGCCGCCGATGTCACAGGTGATGCGCCTCACGCGTCCGGCACGAACGCCACAGCGTCGATCTCGATCTGCGCGCCCACGAGCAGGCCGGCGACCTGCACGGTAGCGCTCGCCGGCAGCAGCTCGCCGAAGCGCTCTGCGCGGGCCTGTGCGTAGTCAGGGTATTCCTCGAGCGAGGTCACGAACGCGTTGATCTTGACGACGTGCGACATGTCCGCCCCGGCCTGCGCCAGGGTGCGTTCGATGTTGTCGAAGGTGGCCCGCGCCTCGGCGCCCATGCCGCCGGCGACGACCTTGCCGTCGGGGCCGAAGCCGACGTTGCCGGCGACGTGGATCAGGCGACCCGGACCGACGGTTGTGACCGCGTCGCTGAAGCCGGAGGCGGGGTTGCTCGTGAGGCGCTCGATGCTCATTCTGTCTGCTTCCTTTCGGCCGGGGCGGTTATTGCAAACCGATCACGCGATATGCGACTATAGGCAGCGAGCCGGGGCCACGCAAGCCGGGCGCGAGTTGCGCGCAGTCGCTCGCGCAGCCACTAGCATCACGACGTGGCGGAGCGTGGCCTCGAGCGCTCGCGACGGCCTCGCGCGAGGCAGGCCCGAAAGCATCTGACCGAAGGAGAGCGGTGCCAAAGCTCGGGATGGGACCGATACGGCGAGAGCAGATCTGCCGAGCCGCCGCGGCAGTGATCGCGCGCGAGGGCTTCGCCGGCTCGACGATGCGGATGGTCGCCGAAGAGGCGGGCGTCAGCACGGGCATGATCAACCACTACTTCGCCAACCGCCAGGACCTGCTCACGCAGGCGCTCGTGTACGTCTCCGAACGCACTCAGGATCGCTACCGCCAGGCGATCGACGAGATCCCGCCCGGGCGCGAGCGCCTGGTCATGCTGCTGGACAGCGCGCTCGACGACGACCCGGAGATGCGCGAGACCTGGCGCGTGTGGATCAACGCCTACGGCGAGGCGGTGCGCCTGCCGGAGCTGCGCCACACGATCGAGGCGCGCCTGCTCAGCTGGTACGAGCTGATAGACCGTGCGCTCGAGGGGCTCGTGCCGCCCGACGAGCCGGGTGCGATCCCCTGGAGCTGGCGCTTCGACGCGGCGCTGAACGGGCTCGCGATCCAGGCGCTCACCTCCGAGGCCGAGCTGGACGCCGCGCGCATCCGCGACGAGGTGATCCGCACGCTGCTCGCCGACGCGCCCGCGCAACCGGAGAAGCGAGCGAACGCGCGCCTGAAGGTCGCTCGCTGATGGCGATGGGCGTCGCCGCGTTCGTCGCCAAGCGCCCGGCGGCCTTCAGCGGCGGCTGAGGGGCGCGACGTGGGCGTACACCTGGAGGAGATCGAGATCGGGTCGCGCTTCCAGACCAGCCGGCGCACGGTCACCGAGTCGGACATCGCCACGTTCGCGGGGGTCTCCGGCGACTTCAACCCGCTGCACGTCGATGAGATCTTCGCGCGCGAAGAGACGCCGTTCGGGGGGCGCATCGCGCACGGGCCGCTCGTGCTCGGGATCAGCTACGGGCTGCGCAGCGTGCGCGATGACTGGAAGATCCTCGCGCTCGCCAGCTGCGAGCGCAGCTTCCGCGCGCCGGTGTTCCCTGGCGACACCGTGTGGGGCGTCTACGAGGTGCTGGACAGCAAGGCCAGCCGCTCGCGGCCGGGTGTCGGCTTCGTGACGCTCGGCGTGCGCATCCTCAGCGACCGCGACCAGGTCGTGCAGGAGGGGCGCGACGTGCTGATGGTCGCGAGCCGCGCCGGCGAGGCGAGCAAGACGGGCGATGCGAGCGGGACGGGCGAGGCGAGCGATGCGTGACGATTGCCTCCGGGCGCGCCCGCTGGTAGGTTATATCGGCCCATGAGACCGAAATATCGAACGGAATATCGAGCGCATGCGGCTGGCTGCTGACACCGGCGGGACGTTCACGGACCTGGTGGTCGAGCGCGACGACGCCGTGCGCCTGTACAAGGCCTCGACGACGCCGCACGATCCGGCCGACGGCATCCTCGCGGCGATCGCGCTCGCGGCGGATGACGCCGGCACCCCGATCGAGCGGTTCCTCGCCGAGGTCGATGTCTTCATCCACGGCACCACGCGCGCGATCAACGCGATCCTCACGAACACGACCGCGCGCACGGCGCTGCTGGCCACACGCGGGCACCCCGACATGCTGCTGCTGCGCGAGGGCGGGCGCACGCACCCGTTCAACTGGAGCTACGGCTACCCCGACCCCTACATCCCGCGCGCGCTGACGTTCGAGATCGACGAGCGCGTTGGCAGCGAAGGCGAGGTCGTCAAGACGCTCGACGAGCGCGCGGCCGTGGAGACGCTCGCGCGGCTCGCCGAGCTGGGCGTGGAGTCGGTGGCCGTCTGCCTGCTGTGGTCGATCGCCAACCCCGCGCACGAGCTCGCGCTCGGCGAGCTGCTCGAGCGCCACCTGCCGGGCGTGCCGTACACGCTCTCGCACGCGCTCAACCCGACCCTGCGCGAGTACCGCCGGGCATCCTGCGCGGCGATCGACGCATCGCTGAAGCCGTTGATGACCGCCTACCTGCGCGGCCTGGAGGAGCGCCTGCGCGCGAGCGGCTTCGCCGGGCGGCTGCTGATGGTGACCTCCAGCGGCGGCGTCGTCGACGCGGCGGACATGGCGGCGGCGCCGATCCACTCGGTCAACTCGGGCCCCGCGATGGCGCCGATCGCCGGGCGCCACTACGCGGCGCTCGACGGGCTCTCCGAGAACGCGGTGGTCGCCGACACCGGCGGCACCAGCTACGACGTCGCGCTGGTCAGGCGCGGGCGCATCCCCGTTACGCGCGAGACGTGGCTTGGGCTCGAGTACGAGGGGCACATCACCGGCTTCCCCGCCGTCGACGTGCGCAGCGTGGGCGCCGGCGGCGGCTCGATCGCGTGGATCGACGACGGCGGGCTGCTGCACGTCGGCCCGCAGAGCGCGGGCGCGGACCCGGGGCCGGTTTGCTACGGGCGCGGTGGCAGCGAGCCGACCGTCACCGACGCGGCCGTGGTGCTCGGCTACATCGACCCGGAGTACTTCCTCGGCGGCACGATGCGCCTCGATGCGGCCGCGTCCGCGGCGGCGATCGCCGCGCGCGTGGGCGCGCCGCTGGAGCTTGGGACCAGCGAGGCGGCCGCCGCGATCATGGCCGTGGCCACCGAGCGCATGATCCAGTCGATCGAGGAGATCACCGTCAACCAGGGCGTCGACCCGCGCACGGCGGTGCTGGTCGGCGGCGGCGGCGCCGCCGGGCTGAACGCCGTCGCGATCGCGCGGCGGCTCGGCTCGCCGCGAATCGTGATCCCGCAGGCGGGCGCCGTGCTGAGCGCCCGCGGCGCGCTGATGTCGGACCTCGTCAGCGAGTACGCCTCGGCGTTCTTCACCGGCTCCGATCACTTCGACCACGAGCGCGCCGACGCGCTGCTCGCTGACCTGCGCCGGCGCTGCGAGGAGTTCGCGGCGCGCAACGGCGACTCCGGCGCGCCGCAGATCGAGTACGTCGCCGAGGCGCGCTACCGCCACCAGGTATGGCAGCTGGATGTGCTCCTGCGCGAGGGATCGCTCGGGACCGAGGAGCATCTCGCGAACCTGATGGAGGACTTCCACGCGGTCCACGAGGAGGTCTACGCGGTGCGCGACGAACGCGCCGTGCTCGAGATCGTGAACCTGCGCGCGCGCGTCACCTGTGCGCTGTCCGGGGGCGCCGCCGACACCGTCGCGCTCGAGCCGCCGCCCGCTGCGCCGCAGAGCCGCCGCGCGTTCTTCAGCGGCGCAGGCGAGGTGGACGCGGCGATCTGGCGCCTGGAGTCGATGGCGCCGGGCGTCCGCGTCAGCGGGCCCGCGATCGTAGAGTCCTCGTTCACCACGGTCGTGCTGAACCCCGGGGCCAGCGCCGAGCGGGCGCCCAGCGGCAGCCTCGTGATCGTCCCCGCGGCCGGCGAGCCCGCCTCCGGGCAGCCGCTCGCGGGCGCCACCGCGAAGGGGGCGAGCTAGCGATGGCCGAGCACAGGCGCGACGTGGTCGCACTGGCGGTGATGACCAACCGCATGGAGGGCATCGTGCGCAAGATGACCAACACGCTGTTTCGCACCGCGCGCTCGACCGTGCTGAACACCGCGCGCGACTTCTCCTGCTGCGTGATCAGCGCCAACCACGAGCTGCTCGTGATGGGCGAGTCGCTGCCGATCCACGTGATCAGCGGCCCCGACCTGATCAGCCGCTGGCTCGTGCGCATGCACCCGCAGCTGCGCCGCGGCGACGCCTTCCTACACAACTCCCCCTACCACGGCAACTCCCACGCCGGCGACCACTGCATCGTCGTGCCCGTGATCGACGACGACGGCGTGCACCGCGCGACGGCGTTCGTGAAGGCGCACATGGCCGACATCGGCAACTCCGAACCGACGACGATGACCGCCACCGCGCGTGACGTGTACGAGGAGGGAGCGCTGATCTTCCCGTGCGTGAAGGTCCAGCAGGACTACCGCGACATCGAGGACGTGATCCGCATGTGCCAGACGCGCATCCGCGTGCCGGAGGACTGGTACGGCGACTACCTCGGCATGATCGGCGCCGGACGGGTGGGGGAGCGCGAGCTGCTGAAGATCGGCGAAGCGGTCGGCTGGGACGCCTTCGACGCCTACGTCGCCGATTGGCTTGACTACAGCGAGGAGCGCATGCGCGCGACGATCCGCTCGCTGCCCGCGGGCCGGCTCACCGGCCACGACATCCACGACGCCGTGCCGCTGCGCGGGGTCGAGGACGGGGTGCAGATGGAGGTGACGGTCGCCGTGGACCCGCAGGCCGGGGAGATCGAAATCGACCTGCGCAACAACCCCGACTGCCTGCCGTGCGGGCTCAACCTCACCGAATCCACCTCGCAGACCTCGGCCCTGATCGGCGTCTTCAACAGCATCGACAACACGCTGCCGCGCAACACGGGCAGCGCACGCGCGGTCAACATCAGGCTGCGCGAGAACTGCTGCCTCGGGATCCCGGTGCATCCCGCGAGCTGCTCGCTGGCGACCTCCGGGCTGGCCGAGCGCCTCGCCGGGATCGTGCAGCGGACGATGGCCGAGTTCAAGGACGGGATGGGCATGGCCTCGACCGGCCCCGAGTGCCCGCCGGCGGTCGCGGGCCTGTCCGGGCGCGATCCTCGTCACGGCAACGCGCCGTTCGTCGACATGATGATCCTCGGCAACTCCGGCGGCGCGGGGCACGCGCACGGCGACGGCTGGCTGACCAATGGCGAGACGAGCGACGGCGGCTCGATGATGCGCGACTCGACCGAGGTGCTCGAGCTACTGCACCCGATTCGGGTCTGGGCCGATCGCATCGTCCCCGACACGGAGGGCGCCGGGCGCTTCCGCGGCGCCCCGTCACTGTACATCGAGTACGGCCCGGTCGGTACCGAGCTCGAGGTCCTGTACACGGCCGACGGCACGGTCAACCCGGCGCTCGGCGCGCGCGGCGGCGAGTCGGGAGCGCTGTCGCGCCCGATGATGCGCACCGGCGAGGGCGAGGTGCTCGGGCTGGAGGCGTGGGGCCGCGTCGTGTTGAAGCCCGGCGAGACGATCATCTCGATCTCCTCCGGCGGCGGCGGCTACGCCCCGCCGCTCGAGCGCGACCCCGAGCACGTGCGCCACGACGTCGCCGACGGCTGGGTCAGCGTCGAGCGAGCGCGTGCGGTCTACGGCGTCGTGCTGGCCGACGACGGCGGCGTCGATGAGCTCCAGACCGCGGCGCGGCGCGCCGAGCTGGGCGATGGGGCGACGCCGCAGCCGGCGAGCGAGGACTCGGTGCTGACGCTGATCGTGCCGGGCGAGCGCCTGTGGCCAACCGGCTCGTGAGCGCCAGAGCGTGGTGGCGCCGGCGCCGGTCCGGCTGAGCGACCGATCACAGGCGTCCGGCTCAGCCGCCGATCCCAAGGATCTCGCGCGCCTGCGCGGGCGTGGCAACCGGGCGCCCGACGGCTTCGCAGACGGCTCTGGCGCGTGTCACCAGCTGGGCGTTGGAGTCCGCGTAGCGGCCCGGTGCCACGTACACGACGTCCTCCAGGCCGGTGCGGATGTGGCCGCCGAGCGCGAGCGTGACCGCCATCATCGGGAAGTTCTGGCGACCGATCGCGGTCACCATCCAGGGCACTCCCGCGGGGACGAGCTCCGCGAACAGCGAGATCGTCTGTACGTTCGCGGGAGCGCCGCCAATCACTCCGAGCACCAGGTGCATCATGCCCTTCGCGCCCTTCGCTTCGCCCGTGAGCTTCGCCGCTGTCACCGCCATGCCGATGTCGAAGCACTCGTACTCCGGCACGATCTGGCTGCGGGCCATCTCATCGGCCAGTTCGGTGATCAGCGACTTGGGGTTCATGAAGACGACGTCGTCGGGGCCGAAGTTCATGCTCCCGCAGTTCAGCGAGGCGACTTCCGGCATCGCCTGCAGCGAGCGGCGGCGCTCCTCGGGAGGCGCCCCGAGCTTGCCGCCGGTGGTGAAGTTCAGGACGATGTCCTCGACCTGTTCGCGGACTGCGTCCTTGATCGCCAGATAGTCCTCCGGCGCCTGCGTCATCTCGCCGGATGGGGTACGCGCGTGGATGTGCAGGATGCTCGCGCCCGCCCGCGCGGCGCCCACGGCCTCGCGGATCACGTCATCGCGGCTGACGGGCTGGTTGGGATTGCCCGTGACCACGCCGCCCGCGACCGCGCAGGTGAGCATCGCGTAGTCGCTCATGAGCGGGTCCTCGCACGTTCTGGCTGGTCGTTCACCGGCGACTCCTCTCTGTCGTCGTCGCTCGCTCGTGGGTCCTGCACGCCGGTACTCTGACGAGTTGCGCATGCCGACCGGATCCGTAATATACCGAACGACGTACTCGCAAATCGAACGGAAGGATCGGGGTTGGGCATGGGTTCGCAATCGCTGACGATCGCCGGCGAGCAAGTGACCCCGTCCCGCCCTCAGGACCCGGGCGCCCGCAGCGGAGCGAGCATCTCCGCCCGCGCCCGGCGCGCGCTGCGAGCGGTGCTCGCCGATCGTAAGCTCGCGATCCCTCTGGGGGTGCTGATGGCGATCGTGCTGTTCGCGATCTTCGGGCCGATCGCCTGGAATCACAGCCCCGATACGCAGAGCCTGCTGAACTCCCTCGAAGGCCCGTCGCTGGCGCACCCGATGGGCACCGACCAGCTCGGCCGCGACATCCTCGCGCGAGTCGCATACGGCGCGCGCATCTCGCTGCTGGTCGCATCGCTCGTGGCGCTGGTCGGCGCGGTCGTCGGCGGCCTGGTCGGGCTGCTGGCCGGCTCGATCGGCGGGATCAGCGACGGCGCGCTGATGCGCGTGATGGACTCGATCCTCGCGTTCCCGCCGTTGATCCTCGCGATGGCCGTCACGGTCGGCCTCGGCGTCGGTGTGGATACGGCCGCGATCGGCATCACGCTCGTGTCCGTCCCCTGGTACGCACGCCTGATTCGCAGCGAGGCGCTGCGCATCAACTCGCTGCCGTTCATCGAGGCATCGCACGCGATCGGCGCGACGCGCAAGCGCATCGTCGCGCGCCACGTGCTGCCGCACCTGCTGCCGGTGCTGCTGATCCAGATGGCCGCGGCGTTCGGGTACGCGGTCGTCGGGCTCGCCGGCCTCAGCTTCGTCGGCCTCGGCGCGCAGATACCGACGCCTGAGTGGGGGGCGATGATCACCGACGGCCTCACCTACGCCCTCACCGGCCAGTGGTGGATCGCGATCTTCCCGGGCGTCGCCCTGCTTGTCACCGTGACCGCCGCATCGATGCTCTCCGACCGCATGCGCGACCTGCTCGATCCACGTGGCCAGTACGCGAGGTTGTAGAGCGTGATCCGCGTCGTCGGCAAACGGCTGGTCGGCTCGTTGGGCGCCGTCATCGGCGCCTCGATCCTCGCGTTCCTGATCATGCGCGTGCTCCCCGGCAACCCGGCGCGGCTGGTCACCGGCCCGCTCGCGCCGCCCTCGACGGTGGCCGCGGTCAAACGCGAACTCGGACTCGACAAGCCTCTCTTTGCCCAGTACTGGATCTACATCTCGCACTTCGTACAGGGGAACTGGGGCTACTCCTACACCGAGGGCGACTCGGTCCGCAAGCTGATCGTCGAACAGCTGCCCGCGACAATCGAGCTGGCCCTGTTCGCGTTCGTGATCATGATGATCGCCACCGTCGGCCTGGCGCTGCTGATCACCTACCGCCACCGCCCGATCGCGGACCGCGTCGTGCGTGCGATCGCCTACCTCGGCTTCGGATCGCCGCAGTTCTTCGTCGCGCTGGTGCTGATCATCATCTTCTCCTCCGTGCTCGGGATCCTGCCGGGACCCGAGGGCCGCCTGAGCCCGGGCGCGATCGCGCCGCCGACCGTCACGCATCTGTACACGGTCGATGCGCTGCTCGCCGGTCAGCTCGGGACCTTCTGGGACGCGTTCAAGCATCTGATCCTGCCCTCGATCGCGCTCGGCCTCACCTCGTTCTCCTTCCTGGTGCGGCTGCTGCGGGCGAACCTGCTCGAGGTCTCGCGTGAGCCGTTCATCACCGTCGCGCGCGGCAAGGGCCTCTCGCGCTGGACGGCCTTCCGCCGCCACGCCCTGCCCAACTCCTTCCTGCCGACGCTCACCTCCAGCGGGCTCGCGCTCGGCGAATTTCTGGCTGGGAGCGTGCTCGTCGAACGGGTCTTCAACTGGCCCGGCGTCGGCTCACTGGTCCTGGATGCGATCCTCAAGCAGGACTACTCGGTCGTGCAGACGTTCATCCTGCTGGCGGCGGTCCTGTTCGTCCTCATCAACCTGACCGTCGACGTGCTCTATGCCGTGATCGATCCCCGCATCAGAGTCGCCGCGGCGGCGGGCGCCTAGCCGTGCGCTCGCTGCGGGACATCGCCCAGGCGCGCCGCCTCGAGGAGGAGCAGGAGCCGTGGGCGCAGGGCGCCGGCGAGCCGGTCGCGGATGGGCAGCCGGTGCTGTCGATCCGCAACCTCAGCACCGACTATGAGACGCCGACCGGGGCGGTGCACGCCGTGCGCGACGTCAGCTTCGACCTGAGCCCGATGCAACGACTCGGGGTGGTGGGCGAGTCGGGATCGGGCAAGTCGGCGCTTGCGCTCTCGATCCTCGGCCTGATCGATCCGCCGGGGCGGGTGACCGCGGGCGAGATCGTGCTCGCGGGCCGCGACATCGCCCCCCTCTCAGATCGCCAGCTGGGGGCGATCCGCGGCAAGGAGATCGCCCTGGTCCTGCAGGACCCGATGAGCGCGCTTGACCCGGTGAAGACGATCGGCGCCCAGATCATCGAGGCGATCGCCGCGCATGAGCCGCAGCTGCGACGATCGGCCGCTCGCAAGCGCGCCGCGGAGCTGCTGCGAGAGGTCGACATCCCCCGGGCGGAGCGCCGCCTCGACGACTATCCGCACCAATACTCGGGAGGCATGCGCCAGCGGGTGGCGATCGCGATCGCGATCGCGAACAACCCCAGCGTGCTGATCGCCGACGAGCCGACGACCGCGCTGGACGTGACCACGCAGGCGCAGGTGCTCGCGCTGCTGGACCGGCTCGTGGAGGAGTACCGAGCGGCGGTCATCCTCATTACCCACAACCTCGGGATCGTCTCCGAGTTCTGCGACTCGGTCGCGGTCATGTACGCGGGGCGCTTCGTGGAGACCTCGGGCGTCGACCACATCTTCCTAAGTCCGACGCACCCTTACAGCGAGGCGCTGCTGAAGTGCGTCCCCAACCCCGAGCGCCTGGCCGAGGGGCCGCTGCCGGCGATCACAGGCTTTCCCCCCGACCTGTCCCGCCTCCCGAGCGGCTGCTCGTTCGCGCCGCGCTGCCCCGTGGGGCGGGAGCTGCCACGCTGCCACGAGCAGGTTCCCAAGCCGCTCCGTGTCAACGGTCCGGCCGGGCCGGCCGTCGTGGAGTGCCACTTCGCGCAAGAGCGGATCGGCGCGGTTGCCCTATGAGCGGGCCGGCGAGCACCGACGCCGCGACGGCAGGCGCGAATGGCCGTGGGCGTCCGATCCTCCAGGCACAGACGCTCTCCAAGAGCTTCAAGGTACGCAGCGATACCCGCTTTGGGCGCAGGCAGGAGGTGACGGTGCTCGACGACATCTCGCTCGAGGTGCAGCGCGGCGAGTGCTTCGGCCTGGTTGGCGAGTCCGGGTGTGGCAAGTCGACGCTCGCACGCTGCCTGCTGCGGCTGCTGGAGCCGAGCGCCGGGCGCACGCTGTTCGACGGCGTCGACCTCAGCGCGCTCGATCGCGACGAGCTGAGGGCAATCCGCCGGCGCATGCAGTTCGTCTTCCAGGACCCCTACGCATCGCTCGACCCGCGGATGAGCGCCGGCGCGATCGTCGAGGAGCCGCTGCTGGTGCACGGGATCGGCGATCGCGAGGAGCGCCGGCGCACGACGCTCGAGATGCTGGCCGACGTCGGTCTCACCGAGGAGCAGGCCGGACGGCGCCCGCATGCCTTCTCCGGTGGCCAGCGACAGCGCATCGGGATCGCGCGGGCGTTCGTGCTCCGCCCCGAGGTGGTGATCCTGGACGAGCCCATCTCGGCGCTCGACGTGTCGGTCCAGGCGCAGGTGTTGAACCTCTTGCGACGTCTGCAGGAGCAGCTCGGCCTCACCTACGTGTTCATCAGCCACGACCTCGCGGTGGCCGAGTACTTCTGCGATCGCGTCGCCGTCCTGTATCTCGGCCAGATCATGGAGCTGGCGGATCGCGAGACGCTGTTTCGCAGGCCGCTGCACCCCTACTCGGTCTCGCTGCTGAGCGCCGTGCCCGTGCCGATGGCCGGCGGGCGCAGCCGTCGTGCCAACCGGCCGCAGCTGGTGGGGGAGGTCGGCTCGGTCGGCGAGCGCCCGCCCGGCTGCCCGTTTGAGCCGCGCTGCCCGGTCGGCCACGGCCGCGAGGTCTGCCGCGGGGAGCGCCCGCCCCTCAGCGAGCCTACGAGCGGACACCAGGTGGCATGCCACTTCCCCGGCGAGCTTGCGATCGGCGATGCGAGAGGGCGCGCGCGTGCCTGATCTGCGCTTGCGCAACGCCCATCTCGACAGTTGTCCAACAGGCGCTCGGGCTGTTGTTACAGCGGCCCTTGACTGGGTGCGACCGACTCAGGTAGGTTTTGCATATCGACTGATCGTCATTGATAAACGACGTGGTGCCTACGGCGAATTGACACGAACTGACGTGGGTGTCCCTGGCGGTCTCATCGCTCCGGCGCGAGACCGTGAACCTGTCGCCGCACAGCGGCTGTAGCGATTGAGGAGGGCTCGATGAACCGCAATCCAGATGGAGGCACGATGAACCGCGATTCACGAAGAGGTGCGCCCACAGCGAAGACGGGTACAGGGGTGCTGCTGGCCCTGGCCGCCGTTCTCTTCCTGGCAGCGTGCGGCAGTAGCTCCAACTCGAGCTCCGGCTCGAGTTCCGGCGGACTGAGCAAAGCCGCGAGCAACCCGAACGCGACGATGATCGTCAACTTCGCCGTCGCGCCGGCGACGCTCGACCCGGACTTCACGGAGGCCAACCAGGAAGTCGGCATCGACGGGGCGATCTACTCGATGCTCACCCAGCAGGAGCACGTCCCGGGGCCGATCGCGGGGACGACCGAGGCGAACCTGAGCCCAACCGCGGTGAAGCCCTACCTGGCGCAATCGTGGCAGTTCACCAACGGCGACCGGACGCTGACGTTCCATCTGCGTCCGAATCTGAAATTCCCCAGCGGCGATCCACTCAACGCCCAGGCCGTCGTGTGGTCGCTCAAGCGCGACATCGCCTCCGGCAGCGGCGGCTGGTCGGTCTTCGAGGAATCTGAATTCAAGCCTGAACTCGTCACCTCGATCACAGCTCCCAACGCGACGACGGTCGTGCTCAACTATCGCAGGCCCGCTCCCAACCAGCCAGCGGTGCTGGCCTCGCCGGAGATGTCGATCTACGACCCGGCGCTGGTGGAAGCGCACGGCGGCCAGAAAGGCAAGAAGCCCAATGAATGGCTGGCGGGACACGACGCCGGCTACGGCCCGTACCTGCTCAAGAGCTACTCCCCCGGCCACCAGATGGTGTTGGAAGCAAACCCGAACTTCTTCGAACCGGCAAAGACGAAGAACGTCACCGTCAACTTCATCCCCGACAACGAAACGCTGCTGCTCGACGCCCAGTCGGGGGCGGCGGACGTTACGTTTGGGCTCTCCAACGAGGCCGCCCACAGCTTGGTGGGCAACTCCTGCTGCACCGTCGGTGCGTTCTCCTCACGAGAAGGCCAGGGAATAATCCTTCCCGAGAACAGCAAAAACCCCGCGTTCGAGAATGAGAAGTTCCGCCAGGCGTTGAGCTACGCGGTACCGTTCGAAGGGATCCTGAAGTCGGTCGCGTTCGGTTACGGAAAGCTGTACTACGGCGAGTGGATGCCGACGTACTCCTTCTATGACCCGAAAATCGGCGCGCCGCGCGAATACAACCTCACAAAGGCCAAGGAACTGCTGAAGGAATCGGGTGTGAAAACGCCGGTGACGTTCACCCTGTACGTGGCCGAGGGCTCGATCCCGAGCAAGGAAATCGCGACCGCCGCTTCTGGCTCGTGGAGTCAGTTGGGCGTGAACGCGCAGGTGAAGGTGGTCTCGGCCGCGCAATCGCTCGAAATCGAGTATGAATCGCACACCGGCGCCGAGGTGATCGCCATCGGACCGCAGATCGTCGCGCCCGAGTACTACTGGGCCTATGACCTGCAGTGCCCCGACGTGAACCCCTACAACGACACGCTCGTCTGTATCCCGCAGGCGGACAAGCTGATGCGGGAAATCGCCTACTCGAGCCCCGAAAAGGCTCAACAGCTTGCCAACGAAGCCGACGAACTGTACATCAAAGCGACGCCCCAGATCTGGATTTACAACCAGAAGCTCGTGACGATCCTGGGCAAGAACATAACCAGCTTCTACTCGAGCGATCTGCCTGAAATTCGCTTCTGGGAGAAGAGCTAAAGGGTAAGCGCGAGAAGCAGCGCGCGGCACCCGGCGCGCGGCGTCCGGACCCGACCCGGGGTTCGGACGTCCGCGCGTAACATGTAGGCTTCACGGCGCATGCGCGCGGTTACCTTCCAAGCCCCCGGCGTGGTCAGCGTCGAGGAGCGCCCAGAGCCCGAGCTGCTCGATCCCGAAGACGCGATTGTGCGGATCGAGGCGACCGGCGTATGTGGCTCGGACCTGCACATCTACCACGGGCGCGTGCAGATCGAGCCCGGCTTCACGATCGGGCACGAGTACGTGGGCACGGTGCTCGCGGCGGGCGACGCGGTCACGCGCGTGTCCGTCGGCGATCGCGTGCTCGGCTGCTTTCAGACCGCGTGCGGGACGTGCTGGTTCTGCCGCCGCGGCCTCTACCACCGCTGTCTGGAATCGCGCACGTTCGGGCATGGCGCGGCGCTCGGCTCGCTGCAGGGCACGCAGGCGGACATGGCGCTCGTGCCACGCGCCAACCTCGTGCTGCGGCGCGTGCCCGAGGGCATGAGCAGCGACGTGGCGCTGTTCGCGGGCGACGTCATGGGCACTGGCTTTCACGCGGTGATCGACAGCGGGCTGCGCCCGGGCGACGTCGCCGCGGTGCTCGGCCTCGGCCCGGTCGGCCTGTGCGCCGTGCAGGCTGCGCGCGCGGTTGGCGCCGCGCACGTGTTCGCGATCGACAGCGTGCCCGAGCGCCTCGCGGTGGCCGAGTCCTACGGCGCCGAGCCGCTGCACCTGCAGGAGCAGGACGTGCGCGCGGCCGTGCGCGGCGCGACAGAAGGTCGCGGCGTCGACGTCGCGATCGATGCCGTCGGCGACCCCAAGGTGCTCGACAGCGCGATCCGGCTCACGCGCGCGTGCGGCGCCATCCAGTGCGTCGGCGTGTACGCCGAGCGCGCCGAGGTGCACATGGGCCTGTTGTGGCTGAAGTCGCTGACGCTGCGCGGCGGCCAGGCGAACGTGCTCGGTCACGTCGACCGTGTGCTCGCGATGCTCTCCGCCGGCGTGCTCGACCCGACCGCGCTCGTCACCCGCCACATGAAGCTCGAGGAAGCACCCGAGGCCTACGCCGTGTACGACCGGCGCGAGGCGCTCAAGATCGTGCTCACTCCCTGAGGATCGCTTCGGCGCGGCGCACCGTCGCCAGGTCGACCATCTCGCCGTCCGCGAGCGTCGCGCCGCGTTGCTCGGCGCGACTCCGCCGGTAGGCGTCCACGACCGCGCGCGCCCGCTCGAGCTCCGCGGCGCTCGGCGCGAACGCCTCGCGCACGACCGCGACCTGCGCGGGGTGGATGCACAACTTGCCCGCGAAGCCCAGCGCGCGGGCGCGGCGGGTCTGTGCGGCCAGCGCGTCCGCGTCGTCGATCGCCAGGTGCACGCCGTCGAGCGCCGGGATACCCGCGAGCGCGCACGCGAGCACGACGCGGCTGCGCACGTGCAGCAGCTCCAGGTCGTCCGGCAGCTCGCCGAGGTGCAGCTCCGCCGCCAGGTCGACCGTGCCGATCGCGACCGCCAGCACGCCGTCGAGCGCCGCGATCCGCTCGACCTCCGCGACCCCGCGCGCGGTCTCCACCAGCGCGACCGTGGGCATACCCGCAGCGTGCGCGAGCGCGAGCGACGCGAGCTCGGCCTTTGGCACCATCAGCGCCGGCGGTGATGCGACGCTCAGGCGCTCGAGGTCGGCGCGGCCGATGTCCGTGCGCGGGTCGTTGATGCGGGCGACGCGCAGCGGCGCGCGCTCCTCTGCGGGCGGCCCGTCGCCCGGGATGAACGCAAACGCTTCCTCGCGGGCCAGCTCCTTGCGCTCGGACGCGACAGCGTCCTCGAGGTCGGCGATCACGACCTGCGCATGTGAGCGCAGCGCCGCATCCAGCTTGCGGGGCTGATCGGCCGGCGTGAACAGCCACGTGCGCGGCGCGGGATCGAACCGGCTGGGGTCCCCCGCGCTTGTCCCTTGCGCGCCGGCGCGGTCGGAGGCGTCCATTACGCGAGCACCGCGACGAAGCGCCAGTCGAGCACGTCGACGGCCTCCGCGTCGCCGCGTTCTCCGCGCGCGTGAACGCGCGAGCGCAGGTGCGCGAGCGCGCCGCCGCTCTCCGGCAATGCCTCCAGGCGCTCGAGCTCGAGCTCGCTGTAGAGCGTGTCGCCCTCGTGCACCGGCGCGAGGTGCTCGCACGAGTGCCAGCCGACGATCGTCACGATCTGCGGCAACGCGCGGCACGCCTGCGCGGCGGCGAGCCCGATCGTGTGCCCGCCGTAGACCAGGCGGCGCCCGTCGGGGTGGCGGTGGCGATCGTGGTGCACGGCGGCGACGTTCAGCGTCAGGCGCGCGAGCTCCGGCGCGGAGCTGACCACGTCTCCTGCCTCGAGCACGCAGCGCGTGCCGGCGACTAGCGCTGCCGCTGGGGACGCGGGATCGGGGCTGGCGTTGGTGATGACGTCGGCGTCGGCGTTGGCGTCCGTCTGGGCGCCGGCGAAGGCGCGCAGGCGCCAGCCGTCGATCGCCGCCCGCAGTGCCTGCGGCTCGAGCTCGGCGGGGATCGCATCGAAGGAGTCGGCGCGTCCGCTCTGGCCGTCGGGGTCGCGCAGCGGCAGCATCGCGCAGCGCCAGAAGTCGAGCACCTGGCGGTCCTGCTGGTCGACGGTGCGGACGCGCAGCACGGCGAGGCCGGTGGCTGGGCGGCCGGTGCGCGGCGTTGTCTGGCGCAGCGCGACGACCTCGGTGCTCGTCCGCAGCGTGTCGCCGATCGTGGGCGCGCGCGCGAGCACGAGGCCGCGGTAGAAGAGGTTCGCGACCACTCGCCCGGTGACCACCGTCGACTGGCCGATCGCGAGGTCCCACACGAGCGCGGGGTGCGCGAGCGCGGCGTGGGCGCCGGCGACGGCGCTCGCGAGCGGGGCGTCGAGCGCCAGGCGCAGGCGATCGCCGACGATCGACCTGTGCACTGCCGCCATACCCTCGGTGAGCGTCACCGCGGGCGCCGAGCGCTCGATCGCGCCGATGCGCAGATCCTCGAAGAACGGCCCGCAGACAACGTGGGCTGGATCGCTCGCGGACACGATCACGCGGGCGGCGCGTACGTCGCTTCGGGAACGCCCGCGCGGCCGCGCGAGAGCGTCACGTACCCGGCGAGCAGCGCGACGGCGATCACCGCGTACGCCCAGCGCTGCCCGACGGCCTGCGCGATCGCGGCGCCGCCGCTCGAGCCGAGCGCGTTGCCGGGCGGCCACGTCAGGTCCATGATCACGACCGCCATCACCTGGCCCACGCCGGCCGCGGTGCACGCGTCGGAGAGCATCAGCATCAGCGGCGCCCACAGCACGCCCGTGAGCACGAGCGCGGCGATCACGAACAGCGGCAGCGCCCAGCGGCTTTCGATCCACGGCACGGCGAGCACGACGGGGCTGCTCGCGAGCAGCCCGAGGCGGATCGGGCGCAGTGGCCCGCGCCGATCGGACCAGCGCCCGAACAGCGGCCGGATCAGGATGCCGACGGCGGCTGCGATGCCGAACGTCGCCGCGATCGCGCCGGGCCCCGACCCGAGCCGGTGCTGCTGTAGCGGCGCGAGCACGCTGATCGCCGCCAGCAGGATCGCGGGTAGGATCGCGATCCACATCGCGGTGCGCACGCCGGTGGCGGTGAGCATCGAGCGCAGCGCCAGGCGCCGTTCGGCGATCGCGGGCGGCGGCGCAAAGCGCGTGGCGGCGGCCGCGAGCAGCAGGCAGCAGCCGCCGATCGCGACGAACGTGGTGCCGCGCCCGATCGCCGCGGCGACCCCGCCGATCACGGGACCGGCGATCGCGCCCGCCTCGCTGACGCCGAACGCGAAGCCAAGCATCTCCCCGCGCCGCGCCGCCGGCGCGGTCTCGAGCAGCCACACCATCGCCGCGGTCCACAGCGCCGCGCCGGCGATCCCCTGTGCGAAGCGCGCGGCGAGCAGCGCCGGATAGCTGCTCGCGAGGCCGAACGCGACGCTCATCGCCGCGAACGTCGCCAGGCTCACGAGCGCGGTCGGCTTGACGCCGACGCGCACCGCGATCAGCGTCGCGGGGATCGCCGCGACGAGCGCGCCGAACGCGTACATCGCGACGAGCAGGCCGGTCTGCGCGGTGGACAGGTCGAGCTCGTGCTTGAGTCCCGGCAGCAGCGGCGCGAGCACCGCGAAGAAGAACAGCTCGAGGAACATGAACGCCGAGATCAACGAGAGCAGACGACGCACTTGTCGATCCTAGACGTGTGTTGCCCGTGCGGGCCGTTCGGCGCTCACAGGACCTCTCCCCGGGGCGAAAATCGTTAAGCCGATCGATCGATATGCTACTCGACCCAGTCGAGCGAGCGCGTGACCGCCCTGCGCCACTGCGCGTACTCGCGCTCGCGCCAGCGCCCGTCTCGCTGCGGCTCCCAGCGCCGGTCGGGCGTCCAGCGCTCGCGCAGCTCGTGCTGGTCGGGCCAGAAGCCGACGGCGAGGCCGGCGGCGAAGGCGGCGCCGAGCGCGGTCGTCTCGGTGACCCGCGGCCGGACCACGGGCACGCCGAGCGCGTCGGCCTGGAACTGCATCAGCAGCTCGTTGGCGGTCATGCCGCCGTCGACGCGCAGCTCGCCGAGCGCGACGCCGGCGACGGCGTTGGCGGCGTCGAGCACTTCGCGGGTTTGCCACGCGGTCGCCTCGAGCGCCGCGCGCGCGATGTGCGCGGCGCGCGCGTAGGCGGTCAGCCCCACGATCACGCCGCGCGCATCGGCGCGCCAGCGGGGGGCGAACAGCCCGGAGAAGGCCGGTACGAAGTACACGCCGCCGTTGTCCTCGACTCCGCGCGCGAGCTCCTCGACGTCGGCGGCCGCGCCGATCAGCCCGAGCTGGTCGCGCAGCCACTGCACGGCGGCGCCCGTGACCGCGATCGAGCCCTCGAGCACGTAGGCGGTTGGCCCGTCGCCGACCTTCGCGGCGACGCTCGTCAGCAGCTCCGCGGAGCGCACGATCTGCGCGCCGGTGTTGACGAGCAGGAAGGAGCCGGTGCCGTAGGTGCTCTTGGCCTCGCCGCGCTCGAAGCACGTCTGGCCGAACAGCGCCGCCTGCTGGTCCCCGAGGAGGCCCGCCACGGGCACGCCGTCGAGCGCGGTGCCGGCGCGCGCCTGCCCGAAGAGCTCACCGGAGGAGCGGATCTCCGGGAGCAGCGCGCGCGGGATGCCCATCAGCCGCAGGCTCGGCTCGTGCCAGTCGAGCGTGCGCAGGTCCATCAGCATCGTGCGGCTGGCGTTGGTCACGTCGGTGACGTGCACGCCGCCCGCGGGTCCGCCGGTGAGGTTCCACAACAGCCACGTGTCGATCGTCCCGAACGCCAGCTCACCGCTCTCGGCGCGCTCGCGCGCGCCGGACACGTTCTCCAGGATCCACGCGAGCTTCGGCCCGGAGAAGTACGTCGACAGCGGCAGCCCGACGTGCTCGCGCAGGCGATCGGGCCCGTGCTCGCCGGCGAGCTCGCGCACGAGCGCGGCGGTGCGCGTGTCCTGCCAGACAATCGCGTTGCCGATCGGCTCGCCCGTGCGCCGGTCCCACACGACGCTCGTCTCGCGCTGGTTGGCGATGCCGATCGCGGCGATGTCCGCGGCCCGCGCACCCGCGCGCGCGAGCGCGGCGTCGATCACTTCCCGCGTGCGCCGCCACACCTCGCGCGCGTCGTGCTCGACCCAGCCGGCGTGGGGATGGATCTGCTCGTGCTCGCGGCGCTCGAGCGCCCTGATCTGCCCGTCGCGATCGAACAGGATCAGGCGCGTGCTGGTCGTGCCCTGGTCGATCGCGGCGACGTAGGAGGCCATCGCCTGCGCACCCTACGCCTGCGTACCGGTCGGGTGCATGGTCGGAGACGTCCGCGCCCGGGGACGCGCGCGCGCAGCGGGCGTGCTTAGAATAAGGTGCTCGTCGGAACGTCGAGTGCGATAGACATCCACAGCGCGCGCCCGTAGCTCAGTGGTCAACGGTTCTCTTCGGGGAGCCAAAGAGCAGCGGTCTTTCAAGCCGCAGGCCGAGGGTTCGATTCCCTCCGGGCGCACTTTTTGCTTCCGCCGAAGCCGGTCGGTCGCACAGCGGCAAGCGTCCCTCTCAGCCTCGCCTCCGATGCGCCATCGCGTGGTCCGCTGCCGGCACTGCGCTATCGCTCGATTTCGCGCTTTTGGCCTTAATGGCTAAGTGAGCGCCTATCGGTGCGACGAGTACGTCATCGGTCCAATTGTCAATCGATCGGCTAAAGTTGACAAGCTGCGTAAAACCTGATTTATATGTCTGCGACGGGAGAAGCTCCCGCCTTTCGATGGAAGGGATTGGACGATGTGTTTTAGGTCAAGCACGAGGCTAGACCGGGATGGGGAGGGGGACGGCAGGTGATGCGTTTGTTCGCCTGTCACGAGGACCGGATGTTGCGCGCGCTGCACGGCCGCTGGCCGTACCGGCGCTCGCACTGCCGGCACGACCTGCACTGGCTAGTGCGCGTGCAGGCTCAGAGCTGCTGGTGCGCAAGCGGACGCGCGCACTCGGTGCTGGGCCTGCGGGCGTGCAACCGCAGACCGCAGGGGCGCTGAGAGGGAGAGACTGGGGGGTTGGGCGCCTGTCCCTACCCGCCGGCCCGCAACGGGGAGCGGGCCGGTGGGGACCGGTGCCCGTTGGCGCGGCCGCCGGCGCTGAGGGCGAGGCCGGCGATCCCGTCGATCAGCTGCGGCCATGCCGCGCGCGGCAGATCGTGGCCCATGCCCTCGACCAGCATCAGCTCGGCTCCCGGTATCGCCCGCTTGGTGGCGCGCCCGCCGGAGGGCGAGATGAGCGGGTCGGCGGTGCCGTGGATCACGAGCGTCGGCGCGCCGATGCGCCCGAGCTCCGCTGTCCGGTTCCCGGAGGCGATGATCGCGGCGAGCTGGCGCCCCGGCCCCTCGGGGTCGTGGTCGCGGTCGAAGCTGGCGGTTGCGATCGCGTGCATGTCCTCGGCGTCGCGGGGTAGGCCGGGCGAGCCGATCGCGGCGAACACGCGCTCCATGTGCGCCACATAGGCCTCGCGTCCGCGCGGCGGGTGGCGCAGGAAGATCGGGTAGACGCGCAACGACGGCTGGCCGCTGCGCCTGCTGCCGGTGTTGGACATGATCGAGACGAGCGAGCGCACCGCCTGCGGATGGCGCGCCGCGAGCGTCTGGGCGATCATGCCGCCCATCGAGGCACCGATCACGTGCGCGGGGGCGAGGTCGAGCTCTGTGAGCAGCCCGGCGGTGTCGTCGGCCATGTCGCCCAGCGTGTAACGCGCCGCGCGGCTCGAGCGCGTCAACAGCTGAGCGATCGTGGGTGGGCGCCCGCTCATGTGCGTCGAGCGCCCGATGTCGCGGTTGTCGAAACGGACCACGTACAGACCCCGCGCGGCGAGCTCGCGGCAGAAGTCCTCATGCCAGGCGATCATCTGCGTGCCAAGGCCCATGACCAGCAGGGCGGTCGGGTTGGACCGCTCGCCGAAGGTCTCATAACAGAGGGTTATTCCCCTGCCGACGTCGCAGAACTGCTCGGACACGATCTAGGGACTCTAGCGGCGTGAATCGCAGTAGGATCGATTGCAATGGCAGCTTCACCGGGATCGAGCAGCCCGCCGGCCAGTGCGGCTGTGCTCGACGAGGCCGATATCCGCAAGCTCGCGATCGACACGATTCGCGGCCTGTCGATGGACGGCGTGCAGAAGGCCAACGCCGGCCACCCGGGCACGGCGATGGCGCTGGCGCCGCTTGCGTACACGATCTTCCAGCGCTTCCTGCGCGCGAACCCGAGTGACCCGGCATGGCCGGAGCGCGACCGTTTCGTGCTCAGCGCAGGCCATGCGTGCATCCTGCAGTACTCGCTGCTGCACCTGTGCGGCTATGACCTCGGCATCGAGGATCTGCAGCGGTTCCGCCAATGGGGCTCGCGCACGCCCGGTCATCCGGAGCGCGGCCACACCCCCGGGATCGAGATCACCACCGGTCCGCTCGGGCAGGGGTTCGCCAACGCGGTCGGGATGGCGATCGCCGAGCGCTTCCTGGCCGACCGCTTCAACCGCCCGGGCAGCGAGGTGGTCGACCACCACGTGTATGCGATCTGCTCGGACGGGGATCTGATGGAGGGCGTCAGCCAGGAAGCGGCATCGATCGCGGGGCAGTTCCGGCTCGGCAAGCTGGTCATCTGCTACGACGACAACCACATCACCATCGACGGCACCACGGCGCTCTCCTTCGACGGCGAGAGCCACGCGGGACGACTCGCGGCCGACGGCTGGCACGTTCAGCGGGTGGAGGACTCGGAGGATCTCGACGCGCTCGAGGCGGCGATCGCCGTCGCCCGCGACGAACCCGAGCGGCCGTCGTTCATCGCGATCCGCTCGCATATCGCATACCCGGCGCCGCACGCCGTCGACACGGCCAAGTCCCACGGCGCGCCGCTCGGCGAGGACGAAGTGCGCGCGACCAAGCAGGTGATGGGCTTCGACCCCGACCGCCACTTCTGGGTCGACGACCGCGTGTATGAGCACATGGCCCTGCACGGGCGTGGTGCCTCGGTCCAGGCCGCGTGGCAGGAGCGCTTCGAGGCGTGGCGCGGTGCGTACCCCGAGCTGGCCGCCGAATGGGACAGGTCGTGGGCGGGAAAGCTGCGCGACGGCTGGCGCGAGTCGCTGCCGAGCTTCGCCGCGGGCGAACAGATCGCCACGCGCGCGGCGGGTCAGAAGACGATGGCGGCCTTCTCCGAGTACGCGCCGGCGATGCTCGGCGGCGCCGCCGACCTGGTCGAGTCGACCAAGACGGTGTTCGACGGTGGCGGCGAGTTCTCGAGCGTCCACGCCGGGCGCAACGTCCCGTTTGGCATCCGCGAGCACGCGATGGGCGCGATCGTCAACGGCGCGGCCGCGCACGGCGGCATCGTCAAACCGTACGGCTCGACGTTCCTGACGTTCTCCGACTACATGCGCGGTGCCGTGCGGCTATCGGCGCTGATGGGCCTGCCGGTCGCGTGGGTGTGGACGCACGACTCGATCGGCCTGGGCGAGGACGGGCCCACCCATCAGCCGGTCGAGCACTACGCGGCGCTGCGCGCGATCCCCCACCTGTGGGTGATCCGCCCGGGCGACGCGAACGAGACCGTGGTTGCCTGGCGGGTCGCGCTGGAGCGCGAGGACGGCCCGGTCGCGCTGCTGCTCACGCGCCAGAGCATCCCCGTGCTCGACCGCGCGGAGGTTGCCGACGTCGAGGGCGCGGAGCGCGGCGGGTACGTGCTGTGGGACTCGGTCGCCGACGCTCTCGCCGAGATCGTGCTGATCGCGACCGGCTCGGAGGTGGCGCCAACGCTCGAGGCCGGCCGGGTCCTGGCCGAAGCAGGCACGCGCGTGCGCGTCGTGTCGATGCCGTGCATGGAGCTGTTCGAAGCGCAGCCGCAGGAGTACCGCGACCAGGTGCTGCCCGCGGCTGTGAGAGCGCGCCTGGCCGTCGAGGCAGGCGCAACCATGAGCTGGTGGAAGTGGGTGGGGCTCGACGGTGACGTGCTCGGCTTGGACCGCTTCGGCGCGTCTGCACCCGGGGACACCGTGCTCAAGGAGTTGGGCTTCAGCGTCGAGAACATCCTCGCCCGAGCGCAGGCCCTACTCGAGTCGAGCCACTGACAGGAGGCACCATGCCCGCCGATGCAGCCCCGCCCCTCAAGCGCCTTTCGGACCTCGGCCAGAGCGTGTGGGTGGATTACCTCTCACGCGAATCGATTCGCGGCGGACACCTGCAGGAACTGATCGACCAGGACAGCGTCGTCGGCGCCACGTCGAACCCGACGATCTTCGAGAAGGCGATGTCGACGGGCAGCGCCTACGACGAGCAGCTGCACGAGCTGGCGGCTGCAGGCTCAGACCTCGAACAGACCTTTTGGGCGCTGGCGCAGCAGGACATCAAGGATGCCTGCGACCTGTTCCGCCCGGTGTGGGAGAGCAGCGGCAAGCGCGACGGTTACGTGTCGCTCGAGGTCGACCCGCGGCTGGCATACGAGACGCTGCAGACCTTCCGCGAAGCGATGCATCTGCATCAGACGGTCGACCGCCCCAACCTGATGGTCAAGATCCCGGCAACCAGGCCGGGGCTGGCCGCGATCGAGGACGTGATCGCGAAGGGCCACTCGATCAACGTGACGCTGATCTTCTCGCTGCAGCGCTACGCGGAGGTCGCCGAGTCCTACATACGTGGCGTCGAGCGGCTCGTGGCCGAGGGCGGCGACCCGCGGGCGGTGGCGTCGGTGGCGAGCTTCTTCGTCTCGCGGATCGACACCGAGGCCGATAAACGCCTGGAAGAACTGAGTCCCGCCCACCCTGCGCCGCAGGAGCTGCGGGGCAAGCTCGCGGTCGCGAACGCGCGCCTGGCCTACCGCCACTACCTGGAGGCGTTCAGCGGCCCGCGCTGGGAGTACCTGGTGGGCAAGGGCGCGACACCGCAGCGCGTGCTGTGGGCGTCGACCTCGACCAAGAACCCCGCGTACTCGGACGTGCTGTACGTGGAGGAACTGATCGGGCCGGACACCGTCAACACGATGCCCGAGGAGACGATCAAGGACTACCAGGACCACGGCCAGCCGGAGCCGCGGCTACAGGGCGGACTGCAGGAGGCCGAAGAGCTGCTGGCGGAGCTCGCGCGGGTGGGTGTCGACTACGACGACGTGACCGCAACGCTCGAGCGCGAGGGCGTCGAGAAGTTCTCGGCGTCCTTCGAGCAGCTGCTGCAGTCGCTGGGCGCCAAGCGGGAGTCGCTCGCCCCGGCCTGATCAGGAGTAGGGCAGCGGTACGAGCACACGGATCGTCAGCGGCCCCGATGGGAACGCCTTGGCGTGGACGGTGAAGACGCGGAAGCTGTGGCCTGCGTAGCGGTAGGCGCCGCTGGCGGGGACCGATTCCAGCGCCGGGCCGGGTGCCGGGCCGAGGCTGTCCTTGACGAGCAGCGGCGGCGCGGCGCCCATGTACATCAGCACGTCGAGCCCGGCGAGGCGTTTTGTCAGTCGCTTGTACCCCTCGTCGTCCTGGATCGAGAGCACGACGCTGCCGATCGTCTGACCGTGCAACCGCAGCGGCGCGGTCACGGGCGCGATCACGTATGGCCCGCCGACGTCGGACAGCAGCTGCTCGCCGGCGCTGACGCGCATGCGCACGATGTGGTGGTTGAGCAGCGTCTTGATCGCCGCTTCGGTGGCGGCCGGATCGTGGTTGGCGACGGCTTGCAGCAGCGCGCTGTTGTGCTGGACGCGCCGCACCTGCTTGCGCGCGCTCGCGCCGAGCTCGCCGGTGTAGATCAGCTCGGCGACGCGTTTGAGCGTTTTGACGGTCGTGTCCTGGTCGGTGTGCCCGCACACGGGCGTTATCGAGCTGGCCGGCAGCAGCAGGTACACGCGCACGGCTCCCGCCGGATAGGCGGTGCCCGGGAACGAGGTGTACGCGTAGGGGACGTGTTCGAGCGTCACCGTGCCTTCGTTGGCGAGCGCCCCCGTGTCCGGTGCGGCCACGCCGCCGCGGGCATTCTGTGCGCCGATCCATAGGGAGCCGGCGCGTAGCGCGACGAGGCCCTGGCTGATGCCGGCGGCCTCGATCAGGAAGCCGTTGTCGGCCCACACGCTCGTGGCATAGGTTGCGATCGGGGCGCCGCTTGCGCCCGTGAGCGTCCCCTTCAGGGGCGCCAGCGCGGGGACGCCCACGCTGAGGAGCGGCTGTCCGTTTCGCGTGAGGCTCAGGTCGGTCAGGTGCCCCGTCTTCAGCAGTTCCTGGGCGGCCGCGCGCGCCGCCGCTGTGTTCCCCGCTTCCACCGCCGCACGCAGCGCCTGCGAGTGGTCGATCATGTACTCGGCGCTGCCGACGCGTTCGCCGACCACGCCCTCGCGGTAGACCCGCTCGAGCACGCTGGAGAGGGTCGCGAGCACGGTCGTGACGCAGCCGCGCGGCGCGCTCGCGCTCTGCGGTGCGAGGGTCGCGATCGGGCTCGCCGCGGGCGTCGAGCCGCAGCCGGCGAGGACGGCGGCGAGCGAAACGGCGAGCGAGCGGGCCTTCACGCGCGCAACCATCTAGGCAGATCTTAAGTATTTGCTAACGGCGCGGTGAGGCTGCTCACACTTTCGGCGGTGCAGTAACGTCGTCGGCGTGCCGCTCGCACTGATCACCGGCGCGTCCACAGGCATCGGGCGCGCGACCGCGCTACGGCTGACCGCGAGCGGTTGGACGGTGCTCGCCGGTGTGCGCGACCCGGCGGCCGGGGAGCGTCTGGTCGCAGACGCAAGCACGGCCGCCACCGGCGCCCCGAGCGGGCGGCTGCTGCCGCTGGCGCTCGAGGTGACAGACACGGCTCAGGTTGCGGCGGCCGCGGCGCGCGTCGAGCAAGAGGCCGCACGCGATGGCGTGTCCTCGCGCGGCGGGCTGGACGCGCTGATCAACAACGCGGGCATGGGCATCGGCGGTCCGCTGGAGCTGGTCTCCGCGGAGGACCTGCGCAGGCAGTTCGACGTGAACGTGCTCGCCCAGGTGGCGGTCACGCAGGCGCTGCTGCCGGCGCTGCGCCGTGCGGGCGGGCGGATCGTGTTCGTGTCCTCGATCGGCGGGCGCGTGGCGATGGCGTTCACCGCGCCGTACGCCGCGTCCAAGCACGCGATCGAGGCGTTCGGCGATGCGCTGCGCGTGGAGCTGCGCAGCTCAGGCGTGCAGGTTGCGCTCGTCGAGCCGGGGTCGGTGGCGACGCCGATCTGGGACAAGAGCCGCGCCGAGGCCGAACGCGTGGTGATCCCGCCGGAGCTACAGGGCGTCTACGGGGCGATCCCCGCGGCGATGGACAAGGTGCTCGAGGACACGGCTCGGCGCGGCATCCCGCCCGAGCAGGTGGCGGCGACGATCGAGCGGGCGCTCGCAGCGCCGCGCATGAAGGCGCGCTATGTCGTTGGCAGGGACGCGAAAGCGATGCTGATCGTCAGGCGCCTGCTGCCGGACCTCGTGTTCGACCGTGTCGCGCGGCGGGCGCTGGGCGTGTGAGGTAGGCGCGTGGAGTTCGAGACGATCGGCGGCGACGGACAGCGCTACGTCGTCTCCCGACGGGGCGAGGGCCCCGACATCGTCCTCTTCCACGGGTTCCCGGACACGCCGTACTCGTGGTCTGAGATCGAGCAGGCGCTCGTTGAGGCCGGCTGGCGCGTGACGGTGCCGTGGCTGCGCGGCTACCGCGAGGAGACGATCGTCGCCGGGCGCCGCTACGACCCGCAGACGCTCGGACGCGACGGGCTGGGGCTGCTGGACGCGATCGAGGCTCCCAGCGCGGTGCTCGTCGGTCACGACTGGGGCGCGCTGATCGCATACGTGGCGGCGGCGCTCGCGCCCGAGCGGGTTCGCGCGATCGTGACCTCGGGCATCCCGCATCCGTCTGTGCTCGAGCGCACAGCGGCCGCGTTCTGGGCGGTCCGCCACTTCTTCGGGCTGAAGCTTTCGTGGGCTCCGTGGGTCTGCCGGCGCAACGACTTCGCCTACCTCGACAAGCTGTACCGGCGCTGGTCGCCGAACTGGTCGGGCGCGGAGCGCAACGAGACCTTGAGCCTCGCCAAGCAGGCGCTGGCCTCGCCGGCGACGCTCGACGGGGCGATCTCCTACTACCGCGATCTGCCGCTCGGCGGCCCACCCCCGGTAACCGCGCACGTGCCGTCGGTGCGAGGACTGGTGATCGGGGGCACCGAGGACCTCGCGGACGTAGGTCTGTTCACGCGCACCGCGGAGCTGCTCGCGCAGCCAAGCCGCGCGCTGATCGTCGCGGGCGCGGGCCACTGGCCGCACCGCGAGAACCCCGCGCTGGTGGTGCCCGCGCTGGTGGAGTTCCTGGGGGAGGTTGGGGCGTAACGAGCGAGCGCTCGCAGCCAGCCGGCCGAAATAGAGACTCATATATATTGCATTATGGGTTATAGTGATGGCTATATGCAACAGAAAGATACGCAGCAGCGTGGCGAGGGCCGAGTACGCGCCGTCCCTTCCTCGATTCGACGGGCCCTTCGCGACGTGGCTGACGACGTTGCCGCGTGGAGGAAGCTGCGCGGTTTGACGCAGGCGCAGTTGGCCGACCGGTCCGATGTCTCGCGCGGCACGGTGGTCCGCCTCGAGGGAGGCGATGGAGGTGTGAGCCTGGAGAACCTACTCCGCATCCTCCGCTCGCTCGGTGTCCTGGACGGCGTTGTCAAAGCGCTTGATCCGTACGAGACGGACGTTGGGCGGCTGCGCTCAGACGAACAGCTTCCGCAGCGAGTCCGAACCCGGGATCTGACCCGCCGAGCCGATGGCTGACGCAGAGGTCGAGGTCGTCGTAGAGATCGGCGGCGAGGATGTCTTCGCCGGCCGAATGTGGTCACATCGACGGCGCGGGGCAGAGTCGGCGACGTTCAGCTACACCGGGGAATACCTCGCGCGCGACGACGCCTACGAGCTGGATCCTGGATTGCCTCTCTACGCCGGGCAGCAGCAGACGCGCGCCGGCCAGGCGATGTTCGGCGCCCTCTCCGACTGTGCTCCGGACAGGTGGGGACGCCGGCTCATCGCTCGCGCCGAGCGCCGACGAGCAGCGCAGGAAGGAGTGGCGGAGCGCAGCTTCGGCGAGATCGACTACCTGCTTGGCGTTCGCGACGACCTCCGACAGGGAGCATTGCGTCTGCGCGACCCGGCGACCGGCACCTATATGGCTGACCAGGCAGGCGGGGTGCCGCCGCTCGTCGCTCTACCCGAGCTCCTGAGCGCGGCCGAGCGGCTCGAACGCGACGAGGCGAGCGAGGACGAGTTGCGACTCCTGCTGCGCGACGGGAGCTCACTGGGCGGCGCGCGTCCGAAGGCACACGTGCTCGACGCCGAGGACCGAGTGTCGATCGCGAAGTTCCCGAGCGGCGCCGGGGACGAGTGGGACGTAATGCGATGGGAGGCCGTCGCGCTGCGTTTGGCCCGGGCGGCGGGGATCCGTGTGGAGGACTGGAAGCTGTACGTCGTCGACGGGAAGGCTGTGCTGATAGTCGAGCGCTTCGACCGAGTCGGCGCGCTGCGCATCGGCTACGCGAGCGCGATGACGATGCTCGAAGCGGCCGACGGCGACCAGGCCAGCTATCTGGACCTTGCTGAGGTCATCGAACGCCAGTCCTCCGAGGCTCGCGAGGATCTTCATCAGCTCTGGCGTCGCATCGCGTTCTCCGTCCTCATCTCGAACACGGACGACCACCTGCGCAACCACGGGTTCCTGCGCACCAGCAACGCCGGTTGGGAGCTATCGCCGGCCTTCGACCTCAACCCCGACCCCAGCCCCGGACCCAAGCACCTGAGCACCGCGATCGACTTCGACGACACGACGGCATCCGTCGACACAGTCATGAGCGTCGCCCCTTACTTTCGCCTTGGCGACGGGGATGCGCGCCAAGTTCTCGGGGAGGTGAGCAAGGCCGTCGGTCAGTGGCGTGCAGTAGCCGTCGAGACCGGTCTGGATCGCACGGCACTCAAGCAGATGGCTCCTGCCTTCGACCATGACAGAGCCGACCGAGCACGTCAGATCCTGGGCTCGTGACCCAGCTCAGCTCGGCGGCGGATACACCGCCAGCCACGCGAACAGGCTGGTGGTGGCGCCCTGCGTCTGCAGCATCCCCGGTTCGGCGTCGAAGGCGGGCAGGGTTCCGCCGTTCCATGAGAGCAGGTACAGGCCTTCTGCGTTGGCGGCGCGCGTCTGCGCGTCGCGGGCGTTGTCGGCGGCGAGCAGGTACAGCGTGCGGTCGCCGTCCAGCGCATACAGCGCGAGCATCCATTGCAGGTAGATGGCGTCGTACTGGGGCGAGAAGTCGAGCGTGTAGCCGAAGCGCGCGAGCGCGGTGGCCTTCAGCTGTTCGGCGCGCTCGCAGTCGGCGGCGGTGGCGGTGAGGCTGCAGAGCAGAGCCTGGGCGTAGATCAGCGGCCCCTCGATGTAGTCGACGGGGGTGGCGCTGACGCTGCTGTCGGCGTACAGCCGGTTGGCGGCGCTGAAGCCGCCGGTGTTCGCCCAAGCGATGAACCGCTGCGCCTGCGCGAGCGCAAAGGAGGAGCGGTCCTGCTGGTAGATGAGCGTCGCCAGCAGCGTGTCGGCGGCGAGCGCCGGTCCTGACGTGTAGGGGTGGTGGGTGTCCCACCAGATCCCGCCGCCGTTCGGATCCCAGCCGGCGGCCGCGACGTAGCGCAGCGCGCGTTCGGCGTCGGCGAGGTAGCGGTGCGTGCCGGTGGCGCGGTAGGCCTCGACGAACGCGATGCCCCACCAGCCGTTGTCGTCGAACCACGTCTCGGTGTCCGCTTCGCGGTCGCCCGGATACGGGGAGAAGCCGGGGAGCGGTCGCAGCCCGCGGTTCAGGTAGCGCTCGGCGCCGGCGGCGAAGCGGGCGAGCGCGTGCAGGTTGGCGGCGCTTGGCTGGGCGATGGCGATCGCGTCGAGCGACTCGAACAGCGGCACGATGTCCCAGATGGTGGCCAGCGGGTAGCGTTCGCGGTCGCCCAGCCGCGCGTCATACCAGCGGCGGCGCGGGTCGCGCCAGCGCTTCTGCGCCTGTGCGACGCCGGCCTGCGCCAGCGCGAGGTAGCGCTGTTGGGCGGAGCTCAGCGGGGTCCCTGCGGATGCCAGCGCCGAGCACGCCAAGCAGATGGCGGCCGTGAGCGTGGACAGGCAGAGGGCTGGCGTGCGCATGAGAGCGGTAACCCGACAGGGCCATGATCGGCGCGGCGCGCGCGTAGGATGAGGTGCAGTGTCTGAGGATCCACTCGATGGCCCCTACGCCGCGCCGCCGTCCCCGCCCTCCGAATGGCGTGCCTGGCTGCTCGCTGGCGCGATCGCCGCGGTCGGCCTGGCGGCGCTGATCGCGGTACTGACGGGCATCGTCGGTCGCACGAGCGCATCGGTCGCCCCGCCGCCTGTGCTCGTCGCGGCCACGACCCCGACGCCGGCCAGCGCGTCGTCGGCCGCCGCGGGGGCAGCCAGCGCGAGTGCCGACGCGAGGATCGTGGCGAGCCCTTCGCTGGAACAGCAGCGCGCGCAGGCGAGGAGCTTCGTCGATGTCACCCGCACGCACATCTCCAGGCGCTGGATGGAAGGCTTCTACCCGATCTACGCGACGGCGCAGAGCACGTTCGGGGTCAACTGGCTGCTGCTGGCGTCGATCCACAAGCAGGAGAGCGCATTCTCGACCGCGCCGGGCATCTACCACGGCCTCAACTTCGCCCACTGCTGCGGCGGGCCGATGCAGTTCAACGTCACCAACGGAGGCGCGGGCGTTCCATCAACGTGGGACCTGGTCGCCGACTCCTACGTCTACGGCAAGCGGCCCGCCCACTACGACCACATGACCGCCACGCACCCCTCGATCTACGACGACTTCGATGCGGTCATGGCGGCCGCGCATCTGCTGTCGGCGGACGGCGCCGAATATGCGCTCGACGAATCCGCGTGGGACGCCGCATATGACTACTACGGCCACGACGCGACGGGGGTCACGTATGCCGACCAGGTGCTGGCACGCGCGATCGGCTGGTCCCAGCACGGCTTCTGCATCAACTGCGGAGTGCAACCGGCGATGGTCGAAGCGGTCCAGGCCGCCTACGGCGCGCCGGTGCTGGCGGCGCTCGAAGCGGGAGCGAAGCCGAAGGCGGTGACGGCGAGCCGACGCCGTTAGGCGGCGTCGGCCTGCGCGATCAGCTCGCCGGCGACGCGGTCGGTCGCCGCCGCGGTGCCGCCGAGCAGCCGCCGGGAGAGCTGCGCGCGGCGGAAGTACAGCGGCGCGTCGTGCTCCCAGGTGGCGCCGATGCCGCCGTGGACGGAGATCATGGTGCGCGCGGCGGTGTCGAGCGCACGCCCGCCGACGGAGCGCGCGGCGCTGGCGGCGAGCGGGAACTCGCCGGGCGCGCCGGCACGTGCCCAGCCGGCGTAGTAGAGCAGCGAGCGCCCGTTCTCGAGCTGTCGCAGCACCTCGGTGAGCGAGTGCTTGACCGCCTGGTAGGAGCCGATGGCGCGGCCGAACGTGAAGCGCTCCTTGGCGTAGGCGACGGACACGTCGAGCGCGGTCTCGACGCTGCCGAGCGACTCGGCGGCGATCAGCGACTGCGCGAGGTACCAGGCGGCGGCGAGCGACTCCTCGGGCGCGTCGAGCACGAGCGCGGAGGCGCTCTCGAGCGTGACGTGGCCGAGCGAGCGGGTCGCGTCGTAGCGGCTGACGGGCTCGATGCCGACGCCGTCGGCGTCCGCGTCGATCGCGACGCCGACGGGCTTGCCGTCGAGCAGCGCGACGCCAACGAGCGTGTCGGCTCCGGGCGCGTCGGGGACGAACGCGATGCTGCCGGTGACCGATGCGCGACCGTCGCCTGCGCCGCTGGCGCTGGGCAGCGCTCCGCGCGCGGAGCCGCTGGCGGGATCGGTGCTCCAGCGCTCGTCGAGCTCGGTGGGGGGCTGGGCGGGCAGGTAGGCGGCACGGCGCTCGCCGGTGGCCAGATCGGCGAGCAGGTCTGACGCGTTGGCCGCGTCGCTGAGGATCGCGGTCGCGGGCAGGTGGCCGAGCAGCGCGATCCCCGCGAGCACGCGGCCGCACTCGCCGAGCACGAGCATCGCGTCGAACGCGTCCAGGCCGGCGCCGCCGTGGGCTTCGTCGATCAGCAGCCCTGGCCAGCCGGCCTCCCTGGCGGTGGGCCAGAGGTCGGGCATGGCGCTGTCGTCGCCGTCGAGCGCCTCGCGCGCGGCTTCGAGCGTCTTGAAGCGCGAGAGCGCGCCGCGGGCTGCCTCGCGCAGGAACACCTGCTCGTCGGAGAGTGCGAGGTTCATGCCGCGGCTCCTTCCTTGGAACGAAGCTCGGAGAACGGGATGCCCTTGTCCAGCCGCGGCTCGGGCGGCAGCCCGAGCACGCGCTCGCCGACGGTGTTCCTGAGGATCTCTTCGGTGCCGCCAGCAGACTTCAGGCCGGGCAGGAAGGAGATCATGTAGGCCCACTCGCTGTCCTCGGAGAGGGCGTCGGGGCCGATCACGTCGGCGATCAGATCGCCGGCCTTGATCGCGCCGGCGACGATCGTGACCTTCGCGAGGCCGGCCTCGGGGCCGGGAACCTGGCCTTTCTGCAGCGCGGTGAGCGTGCGATAGCCGGTGAACCTGACGGCGAGCAGCTCGCTGGCGATCTCGCCGAGCTGGTGGCGCACCTCGGGGTCGCGGCGGGCGTGGGTGTCGCGGGCGATGGCGCCGGCGAAGCGGGTCGAGTTGTAGCCCATGCCCTCGCTGCCGAGCCCGATCGTGACGCGCTCGAACATCAGCGTGGTCAGGCCGGTGCCCCAGCCGTTGCCAACGCCGCCCACGACCGCGCCCTCGTCGAGCGCGACATCGTCGAAGAAGACCTCGTTGAACTCGGCCTCGCCGGAGATCTGGCGCAGGCCGCGCACGGTGACGCCGTCGGCGTCCATCGGCACGACGAACATCGTCAGGCCCTTGTGCTTGGGCACGTCGGCGTCGGTGCGTGCGAGCAGCAGCCCGTAGGAGGCGAACTGGGCGTTGGTCGTCCATACCTTCTGCCCGGTCAACCGCCAGCTGCCGTCGTCCTGCAGGCGCGCGCGCGTCTGCACGGCGGCCAGGTCGGAGCCGGCGGCGGGCTCTGAGAACATCTGGCACCAGACCTCATCCCCGTGCAGCATCGGGCCGAGATAGCGCGACTTCTGCTCCTCGGAGCCGTGGGCGATGATCGTCGGGCCGAGCATGCCGACGCCGATCGCGTCGAGGATGCCCGGGACTTTGGCGCGCGCGATCTCCTGGTTGCAGATGACCTGCTCGATCGGTCCGAGCCCCTGCCCGCCGTACTCCTTCGGCCAGGTCACACCGGCGAGCCCGGCCTCGGCGAGCTTGCCCTGCCAGACGCGGCGTGCGGCGACGATCTCGTCCTCGTCCTGGAGCGCCCCGGGGCCTTGAAGGATGGGCGCTTCTGACCTGTGCTCGTCGAGCCAGCTGCGCACCTGTGCGCGATAGGCGGCCTGCTCGGGTGTGTCGTCGAGATCCACGTCGTCCCTCCTTTGGCTGACTGACCAGTCAATCTATGCCACGAAAGGTACCACCGTCAGACGCCGGGCAGGAACGGCGCCTCTGGGACGATCGGCTGGTGGTAGACGTGCTCGAAGCCGAGGTCGAGCAGCTGGCGAGCCTGGGTGCCTGGATCTTCTGAGTTGAGCACGATCGCGCCGAGGCGCACGCCGTGGCGCTCGGCGGTGGCGACGAGGCAGCGCCCGGCGGCTTCGGTCTGGCCGGTCTTCATGCCGGTGACGCCCGGGTAGCGGTAGATGAGCAGCGGGTTGTTGTTGTAGAGGTAGAGCTTGCCGCCCTTGATGGGGAAGGGCAGGATGGCTTCGTAGGTGCCGACGACGTGGGCGATGCGCGGCTGTTGCATGTCGACGTGCGCGAGCACGGCGAGGTCGGCGGCACAGGAGAAATTGCCGGCGTCGTAGAAGCCGGAGGGCGAGGAGTAGCGGGTGCAGCCGAGCCCGAGCGCGGCGGCCTGTTCGTTCATGCGCACGACGAATTTGTTGACGGTGCCGGCGACGTGCTGGGCGAGCGCGACGGCGGCGTCGTTGCCGGACGGCAGCAACAGGCCGTAGAGCAGGCTCTCGAGCTTCACGTGGCGACCGAGCGGCAGCACGCCGACCTTCGATCCGGACATGTCGACGGCCTGGCGGGTGACGAGCACGGGCGCGTCGGGCGGCGCGGACTGGACGACGAGGAGCGCGGTCATCATCTTGGTGAGGCTTGCGATCGGCACCCGCAGGTACGGGTTGCGCGACCAGAGGACCTGACCGGTGGTGAGGTTGAACAGGAGCGCGGCGCGCGGCGGGTGGAGGAAGCTGACCTGCACGGGGTTCTTCTGCGGCGTGGAGATGCCGGCGAGCGCGAGCGCGGGCTTGGCCAGGGGGAAGCCGTAGGGAGAGCGCGCGGGCGCGCTCGTGCTCGTGGCTGGTCGCGCGCCGCGTGTGCGGGCGCTGGCGTGGCCGGCGGCGTGCGGGCGTTCGCTGGAGCCGCTTGCGAGGCCCATCTCGCCGACCAGTGCGGCGAGCACGGCCAACGCGAGCACGGCGAGCGCGGCGAGCCTGCGGCGTCGCCGTCGCCGGGCTGCGAGCGCGCGACGGTTGCGGCTCTGCCCGGGTGTGAGGAACGGCGAGGAGCTCATCCTCGTGGAGGATTGCGCAGCGCGCCGACGATGCCAACGGCGAGCAGCACGAGGATGAAGACCGACAGCAGCGTCGCGAAGTCGACGCCTTCGCTGGCGATGGCGTTGACCGTGAGGAAGGCGAAGCCGGCGATGAAGACGAGCACCGCGCCGAGCACGAGCAGGCGCGTCATGCGTGGGCTCCGGCGGTTGGGGCCGCGAGAGCTGGGGGCGTGGGCATGCCCACTAGTACACAGGTAGAGGCGGTTGGGGCGCGCCGGCGGACCCGCGGCCCCGCTTGACGAACAGCCGGATGGCGAGCAGGCCGAAGACGAAGCCGCCGACGTGCGCGAAGTAGGCGACGCCTTCGCCGCTGCCAGTGCCGGCAAGCCCGGTGGCGCCGAGGTAGAGCTGCTCAAGGAACCAGAAGCCGAGCAGGAACACGGCGGGGACCTCGACGAGCGTGAAGAAGAACACGATGAACACGAGCGCGAGCACCCGCGCGCGGGGATACAGGAGGATGTAGCCGCCGAGCACGGCGGCGATGGCGCCGGAGGCGCCGAGCGTGGGACCGGTGGCGCTCGGGTCGGCGGCGACCTGGGCGCCTAGCGCGACGAGCCCGCCGAGCAGATAGAAGACGGGGTAGCGCAGCCGACCGACGGCGTCCTCGACGGTGGGGCCGAAGATCGCGAGGAAGATCATGTTGCCGAAGATGTGCAGGAAGCTGGCGTGCAGGAACATCGAGGTGAACACGGTCTCCCAGGTGGCGGGTTGAGGTCCCGGAGTACCGCTCACCCCGCGCTGGCCCTGACAGGCGATCGATTCGCCGACGCCGGTGGACGTGTGCAGGGTGAGCAGTTCGCAGTGCTTGCCGGGGTGGGTGAGCTCGTAGGGGATCGCGCCGTAGTGGACCTCGACGCTGTTGTTGGGCCCGCCGAAGAAGCTGCCGCCGTGGCGGATCTCGAGCAGGTAGACGACGACGTTGATCGCGACGAGCAGAACAGTGACGATCGGGAACCGCGCGAGCGGGATGTTGTCTTTGAGCGGGAAGATCGAGCGAGACTAGCCGCTGGCAGCGAGCGGTCCGACACCCGGTCGCGCCTGTGGGACGTGCTGATCTGCGTGGTATGAGGAGCGCACCAGCGGGCCGGCGGCGACGTGGTCGAAGCCGAGCTCATAGGCGGCTGCTTCGAGCGCGGCGAACTCGTCGGGGTGCCAGTAGCGCACGACGGGCAGATGGCGCTCGGACGGGCGCAGGTACTGCCCGACGGTGAGCACCTGCACGCCGTGCTCGCGCAGCGCTGCGAAGGTGTCGAGCATCTCGTCGTGCGTCTCGCCGAGCCCGACCATGAGCCCTGACTTGGTGGTGACCTCGCCCTCGCCGAGCTCGCGCGCGAGGCGCAGCACGCGGCATGAGCGCGCGAACTGCGAGCCGCGGCGGGCGATGGGGTACAGGCGCGGGACGACCTCGACGTTGTGGTTGAAGACGTCGGGGCGCTCGGCGATGACCTTGGCGAGCGGCATCTCCTGACCTTGGAAGTCGGGGGTGAGCACCTCGATCTGGCAGCCGGGCGCCTGGCGGCGAACCTGGCGGATCACGCCGACGAACGCGGAGGCGCCCTTGTCGGGTAGGTCGTCGCGGTCGACGGAGGTGATGACGGCGTGGCGCAGCCCCATGCGCGCGATCGAGCGCGCGACGCGGGCGGGCTCGAGCGGATCGTTCCAGGTGGGCTTGCCGGTCTTGACGTTGCAGAAGCCACAGCGCCGCGTGCAGGTGTCGCCGAGGATCATGAACGTGGCGGTGCCGCGCTCCCAGCACTCGCCGACGTTGGGGCAGGCGGCCTCCTGGCAGACGGTGTGGAGGTTCTCGGCGCGGATCATGTCGGTGAGCTCGCGGTAGCGCTGCCCGCCGGGCGCGGGCACCTTGAACCACGGCGGCTTGCGCTCGCGGATGGGCCGCACGTCGGGCCCGAGCACGCTGAGCACGTCCATGCCGCCGGGGTTGGATCTGGATCTGGTTGCGCTCACACGGGCACCGGCTCGACGGGAGGTGGTGAGATCGTTTTAATGGGGGCTCGCCCGGAGGCTCGCCTGGCGGCGTTCGCGGTGTCGATGCCGATTCGCGCGGGCGAGACGAGCCGCTGGCGCCGCCCGTGCGCTCGAGAGAAGGCGTACGCCATGCGCTTGCGGAAGCAGGCGAGCGCAGGGTCGCAGCGGGCGGCTGTTCGCTCGATCGCGAGCGAGGTCATGCTCACGTCGGGCAGCCCGCAGGCGACGACCCACGAGAACGGCTCGAGGTCGTTGTGGACGTTGACGGCGAAACCGTGGGTGGTGACGCCGCGCGAGACGTGCACGCCGATCGAGGCGATCTTCCGATCTTTCACCCAGACGCCCGTGTAGTCGATGCCCTCGTCGTGGCGCGAGCGCGCAGCGATGCCCTCATCGGCGAGCGCGGCGACGATCGCGCCTTCCATCGTGCGCAGGTAGCGGTGCACGTCGTCGATGCGCATGATCGGATAGCCGACGAGCTGGCCGGGCGAGTGATAGGTGAGCTTGCCGCCTCGATCGGTGCTGACGACGTCGATGTCTTTGGCGCGGTAGAAGTCCTCGCCGAACGGCAGATCCTGGGCGCCAGAGCGCCGCCCACGCGTGTAGACGGGTGGGTGCTCGAGCAGCAGCAGCGTGTCGGGCAGCTCGTCGGCCTGGCGGCGGGCGCGCACGTGCTCCTGGATGGCGAGCGCGTCGCGGTAGGCCACCACGCCGAGGTGGCACACCCACAGCTCTTGCGACGATCGATCGGCGACGCTCATCTCTGGCTTCAGCATAGGATGTGGCGATGGGGTCAGGTCGATGAGCGCGGTGAACGACGTCACCGAGCAGACGCTGAGAACGCTCGCGCAGACGCGGGCGCAGGAGCAGACGCTGCTGAGCGTGTATCTCGACCTCGACCCGCACCGCTTCGCGACGGCGCCGGCGCGAGCGAGCGAGATCGACTCGCTGCTGGACGGCGCGCACCGCGAGATCGAGTCGGGCGAGCGCTCGCACGCCGAGCGCCAGGCGCTGCGCGCCGCGCTGGAGCAAGCGCGCGGCCTGCTCGGCGACCAGTCGTGGGCGCATGGCGCCCGCGCGCTGGCGCTGTTCGTGTGCGAGCCGCTTGGGTTGGCGCAGACGCTGCGCCTGCCGCACCCGGTAAGCAGCGCGTTCGTGATCTCCGACATTCCGTTCATCGCGCCGTTGACCGAGTCGGGTCCGGTGGGGCGCGTGTGTGTGGCGCTCGTCGACGAGCGCTTCGCGCGCATCCTGCGCGGCTCGGCCGAGGATCTGCGCGAGGCGGTGTCGTTCGGCGACGACGTGCACGGTCGCCAGGAGACGGGTGGCTGGTCGCAGGCGCGCTGGCAGCGCTCCCAGCACGAAGACGTCAAGGCGCATCTGCGTCACGTCGCGCGCACGCTGGCGCAGCTGCTGCAGACGGCTCCGTATGAGCGCCTGCTGATCGCGTGCACGGAGCAGTTGTGGCCGCGCGTGGTCGAGGAGCTGCACCCGGACGTGCGCGCGCTGCTGCACGACGAGCGCCTGTCGCTCGACGTCAGCGACGTGGGCATCGAGGACGTCGTGCGCGCCGCTGGTGCGGTGCTCGCGGAGGAGCATCGCGCGCACGAGGACGCCGCGCTGGCCGAGCTGCGCGAGCACCTGGCTCGCGACGGCGGCGCGCTGGCAGCGGCGGGCCTCGACGAGGTTCTGGCGGCGCTCGTCGAACGGCGCGTGGCGACGCTGCTCTACCAGGCCGATCTGCAGGCGCCCGGGGTCCTGTGCCCGAGCTGTGGCTGGATGGGTAGCGGCGGCGAGAGCTGCCCGGTCGACGGGACCGCGCTGGATACCCGCGCGAACATCGTCGAGGACGCGGTCCGCTCGGCCGTCGGCCAGTCAGCCGAGATCCTGGCGCTGCGCGACCGACCCGAGCTGGGTCCACTGGGCGGCATCGCCGCCACGCTGCGGTTCTGATCCGAGCTGGGTCCCTGGGCGCCGTCGCCGCCACGCTGCGGTTCTGAGCCGGCTGCTCGTTAGCTCAGCCGCGCGCTCAGCCCGCCTTCCACACGATCGGGTTTTCCGAGTAGGCATCGGCGCCGCTCCCGGTCCACTCCTCTCCGACGATCGAGCCGTTGCCGCCGACCATGTAGATCACGCACGTCTGATAGGTGACGCCGTGCGTGAACTGCTTGGGCTGGGTGACGTTGGGGCACGGCCGAAAGTTGCCGAGCACGGTCAGTTCCTGACCCTGCTGTCCACGGTCATCGGTTGCCTGGAAGGCGGACGCCGGCTGGTTTTCTTCGGCCCCCGCGTCACCCGAGCCGATGTTCTCGATTCGCAGCGTGACGTAGTAGGGGGTCTTGCCCTGCTCTGACTTTTCGAGTTCCACGCCGTCGAGTTCGGTCTGGGAGCCCTTCTTGATGCCGAGCACGGTCAGCTGCAGACGATAGGCCGGCTTTGGCGGCCCACCTGGCTCGTAGTCCACGATGGCCGGGGTGCCAGGTGAGAGCTTCGTGCCGGCGGCGGTCGTCCCGCCGGCCGAGGAGCTGGTGCTGGTGCTGGTGGAGGCGCTCGTGCTTGCCGTCTGTGTTGGGGTCGACGTCGAGGATGACGTCGTCGCGGGGGTACTCGCGGTCGAGCTGGTCGTCGACGAGCTCGATCCGCCACAACCGCCGGCCGCAAGCGCCAGCAAGATGGCGACCGATAGCCCGATCGCGTGCATTTTGTGCTGCTTCGCCGATGCCGCTGCGAGCGTGAACCTCATATCTCCCCCCGATCTTGTGTGAACTGGTGCAGCATGCCAAAAGATGGCGCGGGTCGCGGCGTGGCTATCGTGGGGCCGAGGCCGGCTGGCCGCTCTTCGTTCTCCACAGAACGCTCGTTTCGGTGATCGCGATCGAGTCGGGATCGAGGGCTTCCTGTCCTATCTTGGCGAGGAACAGCTGACGGGGTGGACCGAGCGAGTGGGGTTTGACCGCCAGCAGACAGACCTCCCATTCCCGTGGTTCTCCGCCTTCGCCGAGTACGGCAACCGTGCCGTCGTCCGCGATCGCGTATCTGAGGACCCAGTCCGGAACCCTGGGCAGCCCTGGTTCTTCTTCGGATTCGTTCGCCAAGCCTTCGGACGCGTTGATCAGCCCGCTTCGCACACGGCCGATCCTGAGGTCGATCCAGCCGACTTCCGCTTCCGATCCGCTCTGAATGCCTTCCGCGCGGACCACGAAGCCGAGCCGGTACCCGAACAGCCTGAAGCCGGAGATCGCTTCTCTCACATACGGCTCGCCCTGCCTGAGGACGTATGGCTTTCGTGAGCCGGCGCGGCAGACATAGAAGGTCTTGAATGGAGAGCTGGGCTCGCCGCGGCCTGGGGTGAACTGGCGCGAGACGACGAAAGCGCGAGTTCCGCCCTGGCGAAACACCGTTCTTCCAGACCGACAACTCGTCGGCGCGCGGCGCACGGAGGATGCCTGCACGCCACTCGGTAGGCCGAGCGCGACGAAGAGCGCGATACAGCCGATCGGCTTGGCTGGCGATCGTTCCCCAAGGCGCACCTTCCGTCACCCCCTCTTATGGACCGCAAGCAACGATATCGCCCGGCACGCGACCGCTTTCCCGTGCATTGTGTTCGAGTCGCTCAGAGGGTGAGGGCCGCCGGCGCCTCGAGTAGCTCGCGGATTCGCGCGAGGAACTGCGCCGCTTCCGCCCCGTACAGGATCCTGTGGTCGCACGCGAGGGCCAGCGTCATCGTGTTGCGTGCCACCAGCTCGCCCTCGCGCACAACCGCCCGCGGCGCCAGCGCGCCGACCGACAGGATGCCAGCCTGCGGCGGGTTGATGATCGCGGTGAAGCTCTTCACCCCGTACATCCCCAGGTTGGACACGGTGAACGTGCCGCCGCCGAGCTCCGGGGGTGTGATCGTGCCCGCGCGCACACGCTCGGCCAGCGCGCGCGTCTCGCGCGCGATCTCGCCCAGCGACTTCTCGTCCGCGTCGAACACCGTCGGCACCACCAGCGCGTTCTCCGCCGCCACCGCCACGCCGACGTTCACCCGCGAGTACACCTGCACGCGCCCGTCGCGGTAGCTGCCGTTCGCGTGCGGGTGCTCGTTCAGCGCCAGCGCGCTCGCCTTCACCACCATGTCGTTGTACGTCGGCACCTCGTGCGCGGGCGCGACCGGCTCCGTCGCGCCGCCCGGGGTGGACAGCTGCTTCAGCTGAGCGCGCAGCTGCACGCACTCCTCCATGTCGACGTCGATCTGCAACGTGAAGTCCGGGATCGTCGCCTTCGACTCCGCCATCCGCCGCGCGACCGTCTGCTGCGTGCGCGACAGCTCGATCGTCGTCGTCTCGCCCTTCGCCGTCAGCACCCCCTCCAACGTTCCCGGGGTACCGGGTGCTGACGTCGGCGGTGACGCTCCGGCAACGGCGATGTCCGAGGGCGCGGACGCGCCGCCGCCGGCGGCATCCGACGCGGCCGCCGTGCCGGCCGCCCCGGCCGAGCCCGCGAGCACGTCCGCCTTCACGATCCTGCCGCCCGGCCCGCTGCCGCTCACGCCATGCAGGTCGATGCCGCTCTCGCGGGCGATTCGCCGCGCCAGCGGGGACGCCTTCACCCGCTCGCCCCCCGCCACAGGTTCACCGCCACGCTCAGCCTGCGCGAGGGCCTGCGCGTTCGCCGCCGCCACGACCGGCGTGGAGCCGTCCGCCGGCGCACTATCGGTGCGCTCTGGCTCGCGCGCCCGCCCACCGGGGGCCTCCCTCTCATCCTTACCCTCCGACGCTTCACCCACGCGCGCGATCACCTCGCCGACCGGCAGCGTCGAACCCTCCGTCGCGACTATTTCCAGCACCCCCGCCTGGTCTGACTCGTACGTCATCGTCGCCTTGTCCGTCTCGATCTCCACCAGCTCCTCGCCGCGCGCCACCTGCTCGCCGTCGGCCTTCAGCCAGCGCAGGATCGTGCCCTCCTCCATCGTGTCCGACAGGCGCGGCATCACCAGCTCGGCCATCACGCGGCTCCCGCGGTCGGCGACGGGGCTGCGCCGGGCGCGTGCCCGAGCGTCGCCAACACCGCCGCCACGATCTGCGGCTCGTGCGGGTACGCGAGGTCCTCGAGCGGCTTGGAGTACGGCATCGGCACGTCCGCCCCCGTGACCCGCGCCACCGGCGCGTCGAGGTCGTCGAAGGCCTGTTCTGAGATCAGCGCCGCCAGGTTCGCGCCCACGCCCCCGTGCGGCCAGCCCTCCTCGACGATCACGCAGCGGTTCGTCTTGTGCACCGACGCGAGGATCGTCTCGAGGTCCAGCGGGCGCAGCGTGCGCGGGTCGATCACCTCCGCGTGGACGCCGTGATCGTCGGCCAGCGTCTGCGCCGCACGCTCCGCTGTCAGCGCCATCCGCGAGATGCCCACCACCGTCACGTCCGAGCCCTCGCGCGCGATCCGCGCCTGGCCGAAGTGGACGAGGTGCTCCTCATCCTCGGGCACCTCGCCACGTACACCGTACAAAGACTCGTGCTCGATGAAGATCACCGGGTTCTCGTCGCGGATCGCCGTCTTCAGCAGGCCCTTCGCGTCCGCCGCCGTCGCCGGCACCGCCACCAGCAGGCCGGGGATGTGCAGGAACAGCGCCTCCAGGCAGTGCGAGTGCGTCGGGCCGAGCTGGTGGCCGGCGCCCTGCGGCATGCGCACGACCAGCGGCACCCGCGCCTGCCCGCCGAACATGTAGTGGATGTGCGCCGCGTGGTTGACGATCTGGTCGAACGCCAGCAGCGCGAAGTTGATCGTCATCAGCTCGACGACCGGTCGCAGGCCCGTCATCGCCGCGCCCACGCCCACGCCCACGATCGTGTTCTCCGAGATCGGCGTGTCGCGCACCCTCCGCTCGCCGAACTCCGCCAGCAGGCCGTCGGTGACCTTGAACGCGCCGCCGAACACGCCGATGTCCTCACCCATCAGGATCACGCGCTCGTCGCGCGCCAGCTCCTCGCGCAGGGCCGCGTTCAGCGCCTCGCGGTAGCGCATCTCCGTCACGACAGCCCACCCGCCCCGTCCTGGCCCATCACGACGCGTCCTCGCCGGCTTCCAGCGCCGTCGTGATCTGCTGCGGGATCTCGCCGATGCTGCTCTCCAGCGCCTCCCGTGGCGCCGTCTCCGGCGTCGTCGTGCGCAGCGAGTATGAGCCGCGCACCTCATCGTCGAGCACGTACACGTCGTTGTACAGCGACTCCGGCGCCGGAAACGGCGAAGCGTCCGCGAACTCCACCGCCGCATCCACACGTGCGATCGCCCGCTCGTCGATACGCTCGCGCTCTGCCTCGTCGATCACGCCCTCGCGCACCAGCAGCTCGCCGAACACCGGCAGCGGGTCGCGCTCGCGCCAACGCGCCACCTCCTCCTTCGTGCGGTACTGCTCCGGGTCCGCCATCGAGTGGCCGCGAAAGCGGTACGTCACCGCCTCGACCAGCACCGGCTGGCGATCCTCGCGCACGCGCCGCACCGCCTCGGCGAGCACCGCGTGCGTGTCGAGCACGTCCATGCCGTCGCAGCGCATCCCCGGCACGCCCAGGCTCTCGCCCTTGCGCTGCAGGTCCGTCACCGCCGAGTGGCGTCCCAGCGCCGTGCCCATCCCGAACTGGTTGTTCGTCACCATGAACACCACCGGCAGCTTCCACAGCGCCGCGATGTTCAGCGTCTCGCCGAACGTGCCCTGGTTGGACGCGCCGTCGCCGAACACGCACAGCGTGACCTCATCGGTGCCCCTGTAGTCGGAGGACAGCGCGATGCCAGCCGCGATCGGCAGGTTGCCGCCGACGATCCCGTAGCCGCCCATGAAGCGGCGGGCCAGGTCGAACATGTGCATCGAGCCGCCGCGCCCGCCCGAGCAGCCGTCCACGCGGCCGAACAGCTCCGCCATCACGTTCTCCGGTGGCGTCCCGCGCACGAGCGCGTGGCCGTGTGAGCGGTACGTCGAGATCAGGTAGTCGCTCTCGCGCAGCGCCCGCGCGCTGCCCACGATCGTCGCCTCCTCGCCGATCGACAGGTGCAGGAAGCCGCCGACCTTCGCCCGCGCGTACATCTCGCCCGCGCGTTCCTCGAAGCGCCGGATCAGCGTCATCGTCTCGAGCCACTCGCGCGCGTGCTCCGGCTCCGGCAGACTCGGCGCGGGCGGGCTTGGCGCGGACGGGCTCGGCATCAGTGCTCCACGGTACTCCAGCGGGCCATGAACTCCTCCGCGTCGAGCTGTGACAGGTCCGCCCGCAGCGCCCGCGCGAGCTTCGACGCCGCCTGCGGCGGGCGGTCCCAGAACAGCACCACTTCGCCGCTGCCGATCTCGACCACCTCGATGTGGTCCACGCGCGTCGCGTCCGCGAGCAGCGCCGGCGCCAGGCCGGCGCGGGTCACGATCAGCCGGTACGCGTGGTTGGCCTTCATGGCGGTGTGCTTTCCGTGCGCCCGGATATCCGCACGTCCAGTAGCCCGTCCGCCGTATCCGCCGTATCCGCCGTATCCGCCGTGTCCGCCGTGTCCGCCGGCTCGTCGCGCATGTGCGCCGCCGCGCGCTCGGGCGCGTCCTCGCCGACGAACACCCGCTCGCCGACCGAGATCGCCGGGACGTCCGTCACGCCTGTCGCGGCCGCCGTGGCCGTGCTCTGCGCCAGGCGCTCCGCCGTCGCGCGCATCCCCGCGCCGCGCAGCACCGCCGTCGGGTGCATCTCGCACGCCGCCGCCGCGATCAGGACGAAGTCCGGGTCCTCCAGCGAGTGCCCGCCCGCGAACGCCTGGCGGAAAGCCGCCTGCGCGAACGGGACGGTGCGGCCGATCGATGCGGCGTACGTCGCCACCCGCATCGCCAGCGCGCTGTCGAACGGGAACGGGTTCGGCCAGCGGAGCGGCTGCAGGCGCAGCTCACGCGCACGGCGCTCGATCTCCTCGCGGAACACCTCCCCCTCCTCCTCGCGGCGGAACGCGTCGGAGCGCTCGGCGGCGCGCAGCTCGCTCGCGTCGATCGGACGCCACTCGGCGGGACCGGGGAGGACATGCAGGATGCGCTCCGCCGCCAGATACGCCAGCGGGCTGGCGAGGTCGAAGTAGAAGGCGGCCGGTGTGGTCACCACGCCGAGGTTAACGGCGCCCCGCAAGGCGGTCGTCGTTAACCGTGGATCAGCCAGCCGTCGGCGGCGCGTCCAGCTTCCATCACGGCCTCTGACAGCGTCGGGTGCCCGTGGATGATGCGCGCGAGCTCCGGGAAGCCGCCCTCGAGCGCGCGCACGTTGACGAGCTCCTGGATCAGCTCGGTCGCGCGCGCGCCGACGATGTGCCCGCCAAGCAGCTCGCCGTACTTGCTCTCGCCGACGACCTTCACGAGACCGGTGCGGTCGCCGTACACCGTCCCCCCGCCGACCGCCCCGTACTGGACCTTGCCGACGACCACGTCGTAGCCCTGCTCGCGCGCCTGCTCCTCGGTCAGGCCGAACGAGCCGACGTTCGGCGTGCAGAAGGTCGCGCGCGGGATGTCCTGGTAGGCGATCGGGTGCGTCTCGCGCCCGGCGATCGTCTCCGCCGCGATGATGCCCTCATCGGAGGCCTTGTGCGCGAGCGCAGGGCCGGGGACGAGATCGCCGATCGCGTACACGCCCGCGCGGCTGGTGCGCATCGCGCCGTCGACCTGCACGAGGCCACGCGCGTCGAGCTCGACGCCGGCCTGCGCAAGGCCGAGGCCCTCCACATCCGCGCCGCGCCCGGCGCAGATCACCAGGCGCTCGACCTCCGCGGTCTCGGCGCCGTAGGAGAAGCTGACGCCCGTCTCGCCTGCGCTCACGTCCGCCACCGGGGTGCTCGTGTGCACGCCGATGCCCTGGCGCTTGAGGCCGCGCTCGACCAGGCGCGAGATGTCGGCGTCCTCGGTCGGCAGCAGGCGCTCGAGCGCCTCCAACAGCAGCACCTCGCTACCCAGGCGCGCGAACGCGGATGCGATCTCAGCCCCGGACGCGCCGGCGCCGACGACCGCCAGGCGCGCTGGCACCTCGGGTAGCGCCCACGCCTCCTCGGTCCCGATCACGCGCCCGCCGAACGGCACGCCGGGGATCGACCGCGGAGCAGAGCCCGTCGCCAGGATCACGCTGCCGGCGCCGATCGTCAGCGGCTCGGCGTCGAACACGTCCACGAGCACATCGCCCTCGGCGGTCAGCTGCGCGACGCCCGCGATCACGTCGATGCCGTCTTTCTTGAACAGGCCGCCGACGCCCGAGGTGAGCGTGTGCACGACCTTCTCGCGGCGCGCCTGCACCGCCGCGTAGTCGACCTCGACGCCGCTCACCTTCAGCCCGAAGTCGCCCGCCTCGCGGATCTCCGACAGCAGATCCGCCGAGCGCAGCACCGCCTTCGCGGGGATGCACGCGTAGTTCAGGCAGCGCCCGCCGAGCTTGTCGCGCTCGACCACGGCCGTCTTCAGGCCGAGCTGTGCAGCGCGGATCGCCGCCACGTATCCACCCGGCCCGGAGCCGATGACGATGCAGTCGTAGGAGCTCTCGGCCATCGGGCCGCACACTATCGAAAGGTCAAACGCGGTCCCGGTTCTCGCCGGCTTGGATGCGGCCCATCACCCTGACTAGCTTCCAGAACAGCCAGCCGCCGAGGCCGATCGCGAGCAGGCACCCGCCGGCGGCCGCGAGCGTCGAGGCGACGACCAGCGCGAGCGAGGTGACGATGATCTGGAACGCGAGCAGCGCCTCGAAGCCGAGCACCGCCAGGTAGCGGCGGCGGTACATGCCGAGCGCCAGCAGCGCGAGGATCACCGCGAGGAAGATCGCGCCCGGCAGCGAGCCGCCGCGGCTCGAGAGGTTGTGGATCGTCAGCCCGCCGACGAGCACCGCGATCGCCAACAGGACGCACACGCCAATCGCGACCAGCAGCGCCGGTGGGCGCTCGTCGGGGCCGAGCGGCACGAGCTCCGCGCGCGCCTGCTCCTCGCGCCCGGGCCGGGCGTCGCGTCCCTCGTCGCGCTCGGTCTCCGGCGGGCCCGCTCGCCGGCCGCCGTCGGCCACCTCGCTCAGGGCTCCATCGCACGGCCGTCCGGCCGTGGCCGGGCGTCGAGCTCGTCGCGAAGCGCTCGCGCCGCGCGCTCGGGGTCGGCGGCGTGGGCGATCGCGCGCAGCACGCACACCCGCGTCGCGCCGGCGTCGAGCGCCTGTGCGAGGTTCCCGGCGTGCAGGCCGCCGATCGCGAAGTACGGCACCGGGGCGTTCGCGGCCGCGTAGCGAACGAGCTCGACGCCCACCGCCGGGCGTCCGGGCTTGGTCGGCGTCGCGTGGATCGGTCCCACGCCGATGTAGTCGACGACGCTCGTGTCGACCGCGTCGATCTGCGCCGGCGAATGCGTGGACAGGCCGATCAGCATCTCCGGGCCCACCAGCTCGCGGACCTCCGCCGCCGGAATGTCGTCCTGCCCCACGTGGATTCCGTGTGCGCGCGCTTCGCGCGCAACCCACGGGCGGTCGTTGACGACGAGCAGCGCCCCCAGCGCCTCGCACAGCACGCGCGCGGCCGTCGCCACCGACGCGAGCTCCTCGTCGGGCATGTGCTTCTCACGCAGCTGTACGACGTCGACGCCGCCGGCGATCGCCGCCCGCAGCAGCGTTGGCAGCTCGCGGCCCTCCTGGCGCGCGCCGCACACGAGGTACAGGCGGGCGGCCGCCAGGCGGGCACGGGGGTCGGCGTGCGGGTCCTCGACGGAGGTCTCTGCGGTGGACATATGTCCGCAGTCTCGCATGAGCTCTGCCCTGCTTGGTAGCGTCGGGTGGATGGTTGGATCCTCAGCCGTCGCGTCGGGCGCCGCTCTGTGTTGTGCAGCGGTCCTGCTGCTCGCGGCCAGCGACGCCGCCGCGTCCACGCCGCGCGCGTCCGCGGCCGGGCGTTCCCCGCAGGAAGCCAAACTGCTCGCGCGAGACGACCGCGGCGTGTATTTGGCGTTCTGTCCGCCGCATGAAGAAATCGCACACATCGCTGCCAAGCGTTCGAGCGCCGGCGCACGGGCGACCGCGGCGGAGGCCAACCACGAAGGCTGGCCGCGCGATGAATGCCTGAAGATGGACAAGGGACCCGCCGGGCTCAGCCACACGCTCGTCGGGCTCGCGCACGTCCACAACTGGCTGCTCGGCGGCTACGGCAACGACACGATCTTCGCTGGCGACGACGGCGACGTGATCTGGGGCGACTACCACCCCGAAGGCCAGCCCGAAAGCCAGAGCGACTACATCCACGGCGGCGCCGGGGAAGACTGGATCTACTCCAGTCACGGCTACAACGAGATCTGGACCGGCGCCGGCAACGACCACCTGGCGCTCGTCTACGGCCACGGCACCGTGTTCTGCAATGGCCCGGGCTCCAAGACGTTCGTCATGCGCTATCTCCCGCAGAACCGTCCCTGGAAGCTCGTGGGCTGCTCGCACAAAGTGCTCGACCGCTACCGCGCCTGAGAAGCGCGCCTCGCGGGCGCTCACCTGGCCGCGGGCGCGGGCTAGCATCAGCCCATGCCTGGCAACGATTCAGCTGACGTGCTCGTCGTCGGTGGCGGCATCATCGGCATGGCGATCGCTTGGCGGGCGCGCCAGGCGGGGATCTCGGTGAGCGTGCTCGAGCGCGACCTCCTCGCGCGGGGGGCATCCCACGTGGCTGCCGGCATGCTCGCGCCGGTTGCGGAGGTCGAGTTCGGCGACGCCGGGCGGCGCCTGCTGGAGCTGGGGCTGCGCTCGGCGCGCCTGTGGCCCGCGTTCGCCGGCGAGCTGGAGGCGCTGAGCGGTGCATCCGTCGGGCTGACGGCAGCCGGCACGCTGCTTGCCGCGCGCGACGAGGACGACGCGCGCGAGCTCGAGCGCCAGCTCGACTTCCGCCGCTCGCTGGGGCTCGCCGTGCGGCGCCTGCGCGCGAGCGAGGCTCGCGAGCTCGAGCCCGCGTTGGCGCCGACATTGCGCCTCGCGCTGGAGGCGCCCGACGATCACTCCGTCGATCCGCGGCTCGTCCTTGCGGCGCTGCGCCAGGCGTGCGACGCGGCCGGGGTGCGGCTGCGCGAGCACTGCCCCGTGGCGCGCGTCGAGGTCGACGGGGGGAGGGTCACGGGCGTGACCATCGAGGATGGCGAGCGGATCCGCGCCGAGCAGATCGTGCTCGCGCCCGGCCCATGGAGCGGGCAGATCGACGGTCTGCCCACGGGCGCGGGCGTGCCGGTGCGCCCGGTCAAGGGGCAGATCCTGCGGCTGCGCGACCCTGCCGGAGCGGGGCTGATGCGGCGGGTGCTGCGCTTTCGCGGCGGCTACCTGGTCCCGCGCGAGGACGGCCGCTACGTGCTCGGAGCGACCGTCGAGGAGCGCGGCTTCGAGCTCGCGCCGACAGCCGGCGGCGTGTACGAGCTGCTGCGCGACGCGCGCGAGCTCGTGCCGGGAATCAGCGAGCTCGAGATCGAGGAGCTGTCGGTCGGCCTGCGCCCCGGCACGCCCGACAACGCGCCCGCGATCGGCCGCGGGGCGCTGGATGGACTGGTCTGGGCGACCGGCCACTACCGCAACGGCATCCTCCTTGCCCCGCTCACCGCCGAGCTCGTCGTCGGCGTGCTCGCCGGTGGCGAGGACCCGCTGCTGTCGGCGTGCGCACCTGCTCGCTTTGCCGCGAGTGCGCCCGCGGGCGCGGCGGCACCGACCGCGGCGTCCATCGCATCGGCCGCCGGGGTCGCGGCACCGACCGCTGGAGCCGCGGCGTGATCCTGCTCAACGGAGAGCGCTCGGACGTGCGCGCGGGTGAGACGGTCGCGGCGGTGCTCGGCCGCCTCGGCCTCGACGGGGACGCACGCGGGGTCGCAGTGGCGGTCGACGGCGAGGTCGTACCGCGCGCGTCGTGGGAGGCGTTCACGGTCGGCGAGGACGCGCGCGTGGAGGTGCTCACGGCGATGCAGGGAGGATGATCGTCGCATGCACGACACCGTGAGCGCCGGCAAGGACGTGCTGACGATCGCCGGTAGGAGCATGCGCTCGCGGCTGCTGCTGGGGACCGGCGGCTTCCCGTCGCTGGAGCTGATGGCCGAGGCGATCGCGGCGAGCGGCAGCGAGCTCGTCACGGTCGCGCTGCGGCGATTGGATCCCACCCGCCCGGGCGGGGATCTCAAACACCGCGGATCGCTCGTCGACGTGCTCGCCGACGCGGGCGTGCAGCTGCTACCGAATACCGCCGGCTGCCACACCGCGCGCGACGCCGTCATCACCGCGCGCCTGGCGCGCGAGGCCTTCGCCACCGACTGGGTCAAGCTCGAGGTGATCGGCGACGAGGACACGCTGCTGCCCGACGCGCCCGAGCTGCTGCGCGCGGCCGAGGAGCTGCTCGACGACGGCTTTGTCGTGCTCCCGTACACGACCGACGACCCCGTCCTCGCCCGCCGCCTCGCCGACCTCGGGTGCGCGGCGGTGATGCCGCTCGGCTCGCCGATCGGCAGCGGCATGGGCATCCGCAACCCGTACAACATCGCGCTGATCCGCGAGGCGGTGGACGTGCCGGTGGTGCTCGACGCGGGCATCGGCACGGCCTCGGACGCCGCGCTTGCGATGGAGCTCGGCTGCGACGCGGTTATGGCCGCCTCCGCGATCTCCCGCGCCCAGGACCCCGTCGCGATGGCGCGCGCGATGCGCGCGGCCGTGCAGGCCGGGCATCTCGCACGCGGAGCCGGGCGCATCCCCCGTCGTCTCTACGCGACCCCGTCCTCACCCGACGAGGGTCTGCCGGACTTTGGCGCCGGCGCCGCAGATCTCAGCTGACCACTTCGATCGTGCCGTTCATCGTCACCGGGTAGAGCGTGCACTCGTAGTGGATCACGCCGGGCTTGCTCGCCTCGAGCTCGAACGTGCCGCCTTCGCCGAAGTTCTTCGAGGCGAACTTGTAGCCCCCCGTCCCTCCCTCGCTGGTGACGTTGGCCTGTGTCGAGTCGTAGTTGGTCCACCTGATCGTGCTGCCCACCTTCACCCTCACCGTGTCCGGGTCTATCGCGATGTCGCGGTAGGCGATCTGCACCAGCCCGCTCTGCACGGGCGCGGATGTGGAGGGAGCGGCGAACTTGGGCGTCGTGTCGATTTTCAGCGACGCGCCGCCGGAGCTGGTCGTGCCGGTCTTCGCGCTGGCGGCCGTCGTTGTAGTGGTGCTTGCTGTCGAGGCTGAGCTGCCCGTCGAGCTGCTCGACGATCCGCAGCCCGTCATCAGCGCCAGCGCGCCGCATGCGATTGCGGCGGCGATGCCTGTTTTCATCGGTGGCGATCCTTTCTGGACGAGTTCGTACGGCCGGACAATCGCATACGCCGGTTCACGCGGTTGCACGCGCTCTGCCCCCGGGCGCGAGCGCGTAGCGCCTACACTGGCCGATTCGATGACGCCACGCCATTTCCTCACCGGGGCGGAGCTGAGCGCCGCCGAGCTGCGCGTGCTGCTCGACCGCGCGCTCGAGCTCAAGCACGCGCCGCTGTCCTCGCGGGCGCTGGCCGACCGCAGCGTGGCGCTGATCTTCGAGAAGCCATCTACCCGCACGCGGGTGTCCTTCGACGTGGGGGTCCAGGAGCTGGGAGGCCATGCGGTGGTGCTGCGCTCTGACGAGCTGCAGCTCTCCCGCGGTGAGGCACCGCGTGACACCGCGCTGGTCCTCTCGCGACATGTCGCGGCGATCGGACTGCGCACGGGAGCAGACACGATCCTCGAAGAGCTGGCCGCCTACAGCACGGTGCCGATCGTCAACATGCTCAGCGCCCGCCACCACCCCTGTCAGGCACTCGCCGATCTGCTGACGCTGCGCGAGGCGTGCGGCTCGCTCGAAGGTCTGCGCATCGCCTACGTCGGCGACGGCAACAACATCGCTCGCTCGCTCGCGGTGCTGGGTGCGCTCGCGGGCATGGACGTCGCGTTCGCCTCACCCGCCGGCTACGCGCTGGAGGGCGATCTCGAGCTGCCCGCTGGCGCCTCCGGCAAGGTCACGCACCACACCGACCCGTACGAGGCGGTGCGGGGCGCGGCCGCCGTCTACACGGACGTGTGGGTGAGCATGGGCGATGAGGCCAGCGCCGAGCAGCGCCGCCGGGATCTCGCCGACTACCGCGTGGACGACGCGCTGCTCGATGCCGCCGCGCCCGGGGCGTTTGCGATGCACGACCTGCCCGCGCACCCGGGGGAGGAGATCTCTGCAGAGGTGCTGTACGGCCCGCGCGAGCACATCTGGGATCAGGCCGAGAACCGCCGGCATGCGCAGAAGGCGCTGCTCGAGCTGCTGGTGGCACCAGCGTGAGCGTCGAGGCTCCCGCCAGGCCCGAGGGCTCGCCGCGCCCGCAGCGGGGCGACGAGCTCGAGCTGACGATCGACTCGCTCGCGTTCGGTGGCGAGGGGGTCGCGCGGCTCGGCGACGGCGGCTACGTCGTGTTCGTCGCAGGCGCCATCCCTGGCGACCGCGTCCGCGCGGTCGTGCACAAGCGCAAGCGCAGCTACGCGCACGCGCGCACGCTCGAGGTGCTCGAGCCGGGTCCTGAGCGGATCGCGCCGACCGCCCAGCACCCCGGCGTGCCGTGGCAGGTGATCCCGTACGAGCGCCAGCTCGAGATCAAGCGCGGCCAGGTCGACGACGCGCTGCGTCGTATCGGCCATCTGGACGGCTTCGAGCTGCAGGAGATCGTCCCCGCGCTGCAGCCGTGGCGCTACCGCAACAAGCTCGAGTACTCCTTCGGCGAGGGCGGCGACCCCGCCAACCCCGAGCTGGTGTGCGGCTTCCATGCCCCCGCCGGCGGCAACCGCGTGACGCCGATCGAGGACTGTCTGCTGGCGTCCGAGCGCGGGAACCTCGCGCGTGTCGCCGCGCTGGGCTGGTGCCGGGCCGAGGGTCTGACGGCGTGGGAGCGCAGCCGCGGCCCGCGCCGGGAGGCGGACGCAGATCACGCCGCAGAGGCGGCACAGGGCGCCCGTGGCAACCGCGACGTGCGCAGGGAGCGTGACGAGCGGACCGGTCCCGCGCCCGACGGGCGCGCGCGCCTGCGCAACCTGGTCGTGCGCGAAGGCCGGCACACAGGCAAGCTGCAGATACGGATCGTGACGACCGACGGTGAGCTCGATGCCGGCGGCCTCGCGGCGGCGCTCAGCGAGGCGCTCGGAGAGAGCCTGTCGGGGGTCCTGTGGACGCGCTCGCGGAGCGTCGCCGAGACGACCGCCGGCGGCGAGACGGAGCTCGTGTGGGGCGACGCCGAGCTACCCGAGCGCCTGGGGGAGCTCGACCTGCGCATCTCCGCCGAGGCGTTCTTCCAGACGAACACCGAGATGGCCGAGCTGCTGTACGGGATCGTGACCGAGTATGCGGCGCTCGAGGGCTGGGAGCGCGTGTACGACCTCTATTCGGGCATCGGCACGATCGCGCTCGCGCTCGCGCCGCGGGCGGGCGAGCTATGGGGGATCGAGCTGGTCGAGCCGGCCGTCGCGGACGCGATTGCCGGCGCGCGGCGCAACGAGATCACCAACGTCCAGTTCTTCGCCGGCGACACCCGCACCGCGCTGCCCGAGCTGCTCGAGCGCGCCGGGCGCCCCGACGTGCTCGTCGTCGACCCGCCCCGCGCCGGCCTCTCCAAGAAGGTCGTGCACCGCATCATCGACGCCTCGCCCAAGCGCATCGTCTACGTCTCCTGCAACCCGACCACGCTCGCCCCCAACGCCGCCGAACTGGTGGAGGCCGGATGGGTGCTGCGCAAGGTCCGTCCCGTCGACATGTTCCCGCAGACGCACCACATCGAGTGCGTCGCGCTACTCGAGCGCGTGTGATGGCCAAGGACTTCAAGGCGTTCCTGCTCAGGGGCAACGTCGTCGACCTTGCGGTCGGCATCGTCATCGGGGCTGCGTTCGGCGCGGTCGTGACCGCTCTCGTGCGCGACCTGCTGACGCCGATCGTCGCCGCGATCATCGGCAAGCCGGACTTCTCGACGCTTGCGTTCACGATCAACCACAGCACGTTCGCGTACGGCGATTTCATCAACTCGCTGATCGCCTTCCTCTCGATCGCCGCGGCGGTGTTCTTCTTCGTCGTCAAGCCTGTCAACGCGCTGATGGCGCGGCGCAAGACGGGGCTCGACACCGAGTCCGAGACGCGCGCGTGCAGCGAATGCCTGAGCGAGATCCCCCGCGACGCGCGCAGGTGCGCGTTCTGCGCGTCGCCGCAAGAGGCCGTCGCATAGCCGCCACGATGCAGCTGCGCGAGTGAGCACACGGATAGGCTTGAGCGAGCCATGCGCGCCGCCACCATCCGCGAGCAGCAGATCGTGATCGAGGAGCACCCTGACCCGGTGGCGCTGGCCGGTGAGGTGCTCGTGCGCGTACACGCCGCGGGCCTGAACGGGGCGGACATGATGCAGCGGCGCGGCCTGTATCCCGCGCCGCCAGGCTCGCCGCAGGATATTCCGGGCATGGAGCTCGCCGGCGAGGTTGCCGCACTCGGCCCGGGTGCCGAGCGTTTCGCGGTGGGCGAGCGGGTGATGGCGATCGTCGGCGGTGGCGCACAGGCGGAGCTCGCGACGGTGCACGAGCGCCAGCTGATGCCCGTCCCGGACGCCTTGGACTGGGCCGCCGCGGGCGGCCTGCCAGAGGTCTTCATCACGGCGCATGACGCCCTCTTCACCCAGGCGGAGTTGCGCTCAGGCGAGCGCGTGCTCGTGCACGGCGGTGCCGGCGGAGTCGGCACGGCGGCGATCCAGCTCGCCCGCGCCGCCGGCGCGCGGGTGACAGCGACCGTGCGTCGCGAGGAGCTGCGCGAGCAGGTGGCGGCGCTCGGCGCCGAGGCGATCGCGCCTGAGGGCTTTGCCGAGCACGGCCCGTTCGATGTGATCCTCGAGCTCGTCGGCGCCCCCAACCTCGCGGAGAACCTCCAGGCGCTGGCCACCGGCGGGCGCCTGTCGATCATCGGCGTCTCCGCCGGCGCCAAGGGCGAGCTGAACCTGTTGGCGCTGATGGGCAAGCGCGCTCGCATCTTCGGCTCGACGCTGCGCGCGCGCCCGCTCGAGGAGAAAGCGCTCGTCGCGCGGCGTGTCGAACACGAGGTGCTGCCGCTGTTCGAGTCGGGCGCGCTGCAGGTCCCCATCGCCGAGACGTTCCCGCTGGCGGATGCCGCCGCAGCGTACGAGCGCTTCGCCGCCGGCGGCAAGCTCGGCAAGATCGTGCTGGTTTCGTAGGCCCGCGGACTCACTGCGCCCGGAGGGGTAGGACGTCTTTGGCCGGCGGGCCTCGCGCAGCTTTTGGACACACAGTGCTAGATTGGACGCATGAGCCTCGTGCTCAAAGAACTCGCCTGTGAAGTGGGAGTCCACGAGCGCACGCTCCGGCGCGCCGTGAGCGGAGGTCTGATTCATGCGCGCCGGCCGAGCTCGCATCGGCTTTCGATCGCAGAGGGGGAGATGGCCTGGGTGCGCTCTCACTGGCGGCTCGTCGGGCGGCTGCTGGCTGCCCTCAGGACGGAGCCGAACGTCGAGCTCGGGGTGCTCTTCGGCTCCGTTGCCCGGGGAGCGGATGTGGAGGGTGTCTCCGACGTGGATCTACTGGTCGAGTTGCGCCGCTCATCCCCGGGTGCCCTCGAGGCGCTGCGCCGGCGACTTGGCGAGCGCGTGCAGGCCAACGTGGAGCTCGTGCCGCTCGAGGCCGCGCGGAGCGATCCCATTCTGCTGTCCGAGGTGCTGCGCGACGGCCGGCCTCTGGTTGATCGCGGAGGCATATGGCCGGCGCTTCAGGCACAGCGAGACAGGACCGCGGCGAAGGCCGACCGCGCAGGGCGTCAGTCGCGGCGGGACGCGCGCGAAGCGCTCAGCTACTTCCAGCGCTTGGCGGCTGAACGAGCGCCGCCGTCCGCCGCCGCTCCATGAGTGAACCCACTCGCCCGCCGGTCGCGGATCAGGCTCGTCGCTGGGCTTTTGAGCAGGCTCTGCAACAGCTCGCGCGCACGATGGAGCAGGATCCTCGCGCCCGACGACGTGCACACCGCGGTGAACCACCAGCGAAGCGCGCTCCCCGCCTTCATCGCTGCTCTCGGCGGGTGGGTCGAGGGTTTGCTGACTCGCTGAAGCCCTGCGATCAGTACGGCGGCTGCGCCGCGTACCAGTCGCCGAGCGTGCGAAACGCCGCCCAGAACGCGCGCTTGGCGTCCTGCTCGTCGAGCGAGTCGTCGATGCTGGGCACGTACAGCGCGTCGATCATCGGCGTCAGCTGCTGGATCTGACCGAGGGCGTCGGAATCGAGCCCGCCCGCCCGCGCCAGCGGGATGTCCATCTCGCCCAGCGCCGCCAGCGCGTCCGCTCCCATCACGACCACGATCTTCGGCTGCACGATCGCGATCTCCTCGACCACCCGCGAGATGCACGCGAAGTCCGCGAGCGAGGCGTCGCTCAGCGGGCACTTCACGCAGAGCGTGCCGTACACCGCCAGCGGGTCGATCGACAGGCGCTTCAGGGACTTCATCAGCGCCCCGCCCGCGCGCCCGTAGAAGGCCACGCCCTCCTCGACCTCCGACGGCAGCGCCGAGTACTTCAACAGCATGATGTCCGCCTGTGGATGACCGGAGCCAAGCACCGGCATCAGGTTGCCGCGCGGACAGTGCGGACACGACTGCAGCTCGCGCGTGAGGGTGTTCAGCTCGCGGATGGCGCGCTCGAGGTACTTCTCGCGGATCTCGTCATCGGTCACGGGCATCGACCCCGAGGGATTTGACGAGGCGTCGTCTTGTCCTTGACGGTGCATCAGTACTTGCGGGACGGCCGATGGCACTTCGTGGGGCAGCGTCCTCGGTCGCTCGCGTGCATAGCACGCCACGCGGGTGGGTGGGCTTCGATCCTCCTCCCCCCACTCGACCCTCGACCGCCCCGTGGTTTTTCCATCCGTTCGGCCTGCCCTATCTCCGTCCCCCGCCGCCGCCGCGAGCTCGATTCAGGCGCTTCAGGCGCCTTGCCTTGCTCGCACGCCGCGCCGATCGCGGCGTGGCTCGCGTCTGCAGGAACTTCAGCGCCTGCACGTACAGCAGCGAGGACGGGCGGGTGAGGATCTCGCCTTCGCGCAGCGACTGCAGGAACTCCGCCGGCCCGTCGAAGTCGTGCATCCGAATGCGCGCCGAGCCGAGCCCCTGGGCCACGTGCGAGTCCGAGCCGGCACCCGCCGGGATCCGGTACTTGGCGGCGAAGCGGGCCGCCTCTTCGTTGAACGCGCTGATCGCAACGCGGGGGTTGAACACCTCGATCGCGTCGACCTCGTCGAGGATCTCCAGCAGGTGCTCGTAGTCGGGCACCGAGTGCATGCGGTCGAACGGGTGCGGCACGTACACGACGCCGCCCTGGCGCCTGATCTCCGCGACCGTCTCGCGCAGGCTCAACCCCTTGGGGATCTTCTCCTCGATGAACAGCCCAATCACCTCGCCCTCGCCGGCCGTCTTGACCTCCTCGCCGACGATCACCTTCAGATCCGATGGGTGGGGACCGGATCGGCGTAGCTCCGCCGCCAGCGCACGCGCCTCGAGCGCGCCGGAGATCTCGTTGTGGTCGGTCACCGCGATCGCCCCCAGCCCCTGCTCGCGCGCGCTCGCCAGCAGCACCTCCACGGGGGTCGCGCAATCGTAGGAGTGGTCGGTGTGCATGTGCAGGTCGACCTCGATCAGCGGCCGCGTCGACAGTTGCTGCGCGAGCGCGCGGTTGCCGTCGGGGGAATGCCGCCGCGCGGCCAGATCGCGGTAGATCGCCTCGAGCTCGCCCGCCGCGCCATCCTCGTCGCGCACCAGGCTGTAGTCGCCGGGGAAGTGGTGCGCCATCAGCTCGGCCGTCGCCGGCAGGCTCGCCGTGCGCGCGTCGAGGCGCCCGAAGAAGCTCTCCACGAAGCGGCGCGCGAGGAGCGTCGAGAGCAGGCGCTCGGTCGAGGAGTGAAACGAGCCGACGTTGAGCGCCCGCGAGTGACGCAGCGCCGCGTTCGAGGTGCTCGGCGCGAACGGCTCGTGCACGTGGACGAAGTCGAGCGGCACGGTGCTCAGCAGTTCCTCGATCGTGCGCGCCACGTCGATCGGAAGCGCCGACGCCCGGCGACTGTTATCGCCGGCTCGCCCCGCGCGCGCGGGGCCCCACAGTTCGAGCACCTCGCCGACCGCGATCACCCGCGGCGTGCCGCCGCCGGTTCCCTCGAGCAGCGACGCCGGATCCTGCCTGGCGGCGCGCAGCGCCTTGCGCGAGGCACGCACCCGCTCCTGCGAGCGCGACGGCGCGAGCACCAGCACGCGATGGCCACGCCGCGAGAGCTCCGCGGCGACGCGCGCGATGTGCGCGTTGACCTCGTTGTCCTCCGCCTCCCACGGATACGGCGTCACGTGGGCGATCGAGAACGAGGCGGCCATCGCGGCCATTATCCCGTGCGCTGGGCCACCTTTCGCGGACTCGTGGGCGGGTGGGGAGCGGATCCCCGCGAGTACTTCGCGATGAACGCCTCCGTGTCCGTGCGCGCCTGCTCGTCCGGGCGCTGGTTGTGCGGCGACTTCATCAGGTAGGAGGACGGCCCGTCGAGCTGCCCGCTGAGGCCGTGGTTGAGCGCGAGCTTGCAGCAGCGCACCGCGTCGATCACGATGCCCGCCGAGTTCGGGGAGTCCCACACCTCGAGCTTCAGCTCGAGGTTCAGCGGCACATCGCCGAACGCCTGGCCCTCGACGCGGATGTGCGCCCACTTGCGGTCGGTCAGCCACGGCACGTAGTCCGACGGCCCCACGTGGATGTCGCTGGCCGGGAGCTCGTGGTCCATGATCGACGTCACCGCGTTGGTCTTGGAGATCTTCTTCGACTCCAGGCGCTCGCGCTCGAGCATGTTGTAGAAGTCCATGTTGCCGCCGACGTTGAGCTGCGAGGTGCGCTCGATCTCGACGCCGCGCTCGGCGAACAGCCGCGCGAGCGTGCGGTGCACGATCGTCGCGCCGACCTGGGACTTGATGTCGTCGCCGACGATCGGCAGCCCCGCCTTTTTGAAGCGCTTGTCCCAGTAGTCCTCGCGGGCGATGAACACGGGGATGCAGTTGACGAAGCCGCAGCCGGCGTCGAGCACCTGCTCGACGTACCACTTGGTCGCGTCCTCCGAGCCGACGGGAAGATAGGAGACGACCACATCGGTGTGCGTCTCCCTGAGGATGCTGACGATGTCAGCGGTCTCGCCGGGAGCCTTCGTGATCTTCTCCTTCAGGTACTTGCCGAGGCCGTCGTGGGTCATGCCGCGGTACACCGGCACGCCGAGCTTCTTCGGAACCTTCGCGAACTCGATCGTGTTGTTCTGTCCCGCCCAGATCGCTTCGCCGAGGTCCTTGCCGACCTTCGTCGAGTCGATGTCGAATGCCGCGGTGAACTCGATGTCGCTGACGTGGTAGCCGCCGAGGTCGACATGCATCAGCCCGGGGACCCGCTGCGTGGGGTCCGCGTCGCGGTAGTAGTGCACGCCCTGCACGAACGACGAGGCGCAGTTGCCGACGCCGACGATCGCGACGCGCACCTTATCGGCCTGATAGCGCGCCGCGCCGTTCTTGGACGCCGTCGCGTGGCCGTTGCTGGGATTGCTGTGTGTGCTCACTTGAGAGATTCCTTCCGCAGGGCCACAGGCCCGGTCGAGGGAGCTTGGAAGGCTCCCATACTTCTCGAGGGCGCGGCCGGATGCCGCACCGCGCAGACTCCGATAACTACTCCGCCGCGCGCCTCAGGTCACACCGACAGCACGCGGCGCACATGCCAGATGCGCTGCGCGACCGTGATCACGCTAAGCGCCGCCAGCACGTAGACGGCGGGTTGCAGCAGCTCGAAGTTCCCGAGCGAGGCGCCGCGCGCGAAGATCAGGCCGATCGCCAGGATCACCACCCGCACGGGGCGCGTCGCGATGCCCACCTTGCACTCCACGCCGAGCGCCTCCGCGCGTGCGCGGGTGTAGCTGACCATCAGCGACGCCAGCACCGCGACCACCACAGCCGCCGTCGCCGCGCGGTTGGCGTGCAGCGCGAAGTAGCCGGCTACCGCCGTCAGCACGATCCCCTCCTCGATGCGGTCGAGCGTCGAGTCCAGGAACGCGCCGAACGGCGTGCCCTTGCCCGACATGCGCGAGTAGCGACCGTCGAGCGTGTCCATGATCGAGCCGACGACGAACGCGATCCCGCCCAGGAAGAACAGCCGTTCCCACACGAGCACCGCCGCCACCAGGTTCAGCACGAAGCCGGTCAGCGAGATCGCGTTGGGGGTCAGCCGCGACTCGATCAGCCGGTTGCGCACCAGCTCGCGGCGCTGTCCCGCCCCGATCGGCGCGCGCGTCCGCGTCCGTCCCGCGCGGTAGGAGCTGCGCCGCGCGCGGCGCGACGGGGTGTGTTGGCGAGGCGGCGTCATCCAGTTCGATCTAGGAGCTCGCGCTCAACCGCGGGGTCGAGACGGTCGAGAAGCGCCATACCTGTGGCCGCGCCCGCGCCATCCACGTCGCCGCGTACGCCGACGCGCCGGCCGTCAACGCGCCGAGGATCGCGTCGACGATGAAGTGGTTGGCCGTCACGACGATCACGAAGGCCATCAGGAACGGGTACAGCATCCACAGCACGCGCACGACCCGCCAGCGCACGAGGCGCGAGAGCGTGCCACCGATCATCAGCGCGAACGCCACGTGCATCGAGGGCACGGCCGCGTACAGGTTGGTCAGCGCGTTCAGCGATGCCGAGTGCGCGTTCACGCGCACGCCGGTGAAGTCCGACACGCTGTCGATGAAGCCCCACTCGGGCATGAACCGCGGCGGCGCCGTCGGGAACACCGCGTAGCCGACCAGCGCGATCGCCATCGCCACCATGAACATGTTGCGCACGAAGTAGAAGTTGCGGTTGTGGCGCAGGTACAGGTACACGAGCGCCGCCACCGTCACGGTCGTCTGCGCGTTGACGTACATCCATGCGGAGAAGACCATCAGGAAGTGGCTGCCCGACGCCCACGCCTGGATCGAGGGCTCGACGAACACGTGCAACGTGCGCTCCAGCGTGATCAGGTCGCGCGCGTGGGCGAACGCCGCGTTGGCGTCGCCCTCGACCAGGCCGCGCACGAGTCGATAGGCGAGGTAGGCGGCTCCGAACAGCGACACCTGTCGCAGCGCGTCCAACCACCCGTGCGGCAGGGCGCGCGCTTGCAAGAGACGAGCGCGGGCGAGCATCAACCGTGAAAGCCTAGTCGATGCTCAGCGGCAGCGAGGCGAATCGCTCAGCACGCGCGCGAGCGAGAAGCGAATCACGACGTGGAAGCTGCCCGCGCTGTGCGCCTCGAGCTCCGTCCAGTCACCCGGCGCGCGGGCCACGCAGCCGTCTCCGCTTGCCAGCGCCCAGTACGGGGTGAAGTGCACGCGCACCGTGTAGGAGCCCGCGCGCGGCGCGTACAGCGTCAGCGAGTCGCTGCTCGCGGACGTCAGCAGCGACGGCGGCTGTGCGAGCGCGCTCGCGCCGAGCACCGCGAACAGGCGCCAGTGCGCCGAGCGCCAGACTTCGCGCAGGTACGGCGGCCGCGCCATCCGCAGCAGCCGCGCCTCGGCGCGCGCCGAGTAGTCGAGGGGGGCATCCGGCAGCGCGACGTAGGAGATCGCGTTCTGCGACAGCCACACGCGGTAGCGGGCGGCGCTCAGCGGCTTGGACTCTTCGTAGAAGAGGCCATTGCGGTAGGTGTCCAGCTGGCGCTCCCAGCCGCGGGCGAGCATCACGTACGGCGCCAGGTAGCGCGCCTCCCAGTGGTCGGCCGTCATCACCGCCTCGATCCGCACGGGCCGTGCGCCGTAGCCGACGCCAAGCGCTCGCAGCTCGCCCACCAGCGGCGCGTAGAAGAAGGCGTTCACCGACGGGTTGGACTGCGTCGAGGCGAAGTCCGCCACCGGCGCGTTCGCCTGCCAGTAGAACAGAAACGGCGCCAGCACGACCAGCGCGCGCCCTCGCGAGCGCGAGACGCCCGCGAGCACCAGCGCGGCGACCGGGCCCGCTGTGAGCGCCCCCAGCCGATCGGCGTTACCGCCCACCGCCGTCGGCAGCACGTAGGAGCCGGCGAGCGCCACCGCGTACAGCGCCGCGCCGATCCTCAGCACGCGCTGCTCGGACGGGATCAGCGCGCCGACGACGAGCACGCCCACGAGCGCCGGGTAGAACGCGGAGGCGGCGAACGGCTGCGCGCCGCCTTCCGGGAACGCCAGCGTCAGCAGCGCGACCGGCGCGAGCGCGGCGAGCGCGAGCGCGACCGGCCACGCGCGCCTAGGGCCGGCGAGCGCCCACGCGAGGAACGCGAGCGCGAGGAACGCGCCCGCGACCGGGGAGGCCAGCGCGGTGAGGACGCTCATCGCCAGTGCCGCCAGCCGGCGATCGCGCTGCGCCAGCAGCAGCGCGCCGAGACCGATCGCCAGGCCGAGGTCGAACGGGACCCGGCTCGAGAGCAGCGACACGGACGCGCCGAGCGCGAAGAAGAACGCCGCGATCGTCGTGGCGCGCGCCGGGAAGCGGCCGTCGATCAGCAGCGCGAACAGCGCCGTAGCGAGCACCATCGAGATCGCCGCCAGCGGCTGCGGCCCGATCAGCGCGCCCAGCGCGGGGGCGAGCACCGAGTAGGCGAGCAGGTGGTGGCCGCCGTACCACGAGTTGTCCCACAGCGTGAACCCCGCCGAGGAGAACAGGCTGCTGCGATAGCTCGCCGCCGCCAGGTCGGGGCTCTGCGGCGCAACGATCACGTACACGACGGCGAGCACCGCCGTCAGCGTCCACGCCGGCGGCAGCCGCGTCTTCCCGACGTCGTCCGATGCCGCCGGCGCCCCGGCGCCGGGCGCCGTCATGGCCTCGCGCGGTGCGGGAGCGGCGCGGCTCACCCGGCGCTCAGGAACTCCACCACGCGGTCGATCACGTCCGGTCGGTCGAGCCACGGCCAATGCCCCGCGTCGGCGAGCTCGAGCAGCTCCGCGTGTGGCAGCGCCTGCGCGTACTCGCGCGCGAAGCGGGCGGGGATGTAGGGGTCGCGCATGCCCCACACCACCAGCGCCGGCACCTCGAGCGCTCTCAGCCGTGCGCCCGCCGCCGCCAGCACGTCCGGGGGCGAGCTGCGGTACAGGCGCAGGATCGCGCGCTGCGTGCCCGCGTCGAAGTGCGCGAGCACGCTGTCCTGCCACGCGCCCGGCATCGGTCCCGGCGTTGCGTTGGACTCCCGCGAGATCAGCCCGAGGGTGAAGCGATCGGTCGTCCCCATCGCCAGCTCGCCCAGGCCCGGCGTGCGCCAGATGCGCGCCGTGCGATGCCAGCGATAGGCCGCCAGCAGCGGCACCGCGTTGATGATCACCACGCGCTCCACGCGCTCGGGCAGGCGCTGGGCGAACGCGAGCCCGACCGCGCCCCAGTCGTGCACCACCAGCTGCACGCGCTCCACCTCCAGCTCGTCCAGGAAGCGCTCGATGAAGCGGTCGTACTCGTCGATCGTGTAGCGCAGGTAGCCGGGCTTGCCCGAGCGCCCGAACCCCGGCAGGTCGAGCGCCAGCCCGCCGCTGCGCTCCAGGAAGCCTTCGCTGTAAGCCGGCGGCTCGACCCACTCGTCATCGGGACGCTTGCTCCGCCACCAGCGCCGCCACGCCGATCGGCTGCCGCGGTGCTCGAGCGGCGCCACCCAGTCGTCCGAGCTCGTCGGCACGCCGTGCAGGTACAGCGGCACCGCGCCCTGCGCCGCGCTCGCCGGCGCGCTGCGCCAGAACACGGGCAGGCTGCCGTGGCCCCCGGGGAGCTCGATCTCGGCGTTGTGGTCGCTCACCTCGGGCACCTGGCGAGGATATAGAGGCGACACCCTGCGGATACCGTGATGCGATGCGCGGCAACCCCCCCAACTGGACGCCGCCCGCACGGGCCCGCGTCGTCAGGATCCGCGAACGCCTGCGCGAGGTGTACGGCGTGCCGCTGATGCGCCCGCACGGCGACCCGCTCGCCGAGCTCGTGCTCACCGTGCTCTCGCAGTCGACCAACGACCGCAACCGCGACGTCGCCTACCTGCGCCTGCGCGAGCGCCTGCCGACATGGGAGCAGGTGGCCGACGCGCCCGTCGCCGAGGTCGAGGAGGCGATCCGCCCTGGGGGGATCTCCAAGGTCAAGTCCGCGCGCATCCACGAGATTCTCCGGGCGATCCGCGCCGACGGTGACCACGATCCGCCGCCCGCGCTCGCGCTCGCGCCCGGGAACGGCGCAGTGGGTGACCACGGCGACGGCGATCCGCCGGCAGCGCTGTCCCTCGACTGGCTACCCCGAGTATCCCTAGATGAGGCTCGCGACTACCTCGTCTCGCTGCCGGGCGTCGGACGCAAGACGGCCGCCTGCGTGCTGCTGTTCGCATACGGGCTGCGGGACGTGCCCGTGGACACGCACGTCTCGCGGGTCGGCATGCGCCTGCACCTGCTGCGCCCCGGGGCGTCGTTCGAGGAGCTGCACGATCAGATGCTCGCGCTGACGCCGCCCGGCCAGGAGCTCGAGCTGCACGTCAACCTGCTGCGCCACGGCCGCCGCACCTGCCACGCGCGCTCGCCGTCATGCGGGGAGTGCGCACTCGCGCGCATGTGCCCGGCGCGGGCGGCCTTCCGGTAGCGCACGTCGGGATCGCCCAGCCTCAACGCCTGGTCATCGCTCGCTCGCACTCCCGCTCCCCGAATCGGTCCGAGACGGCGAACACGAGGTTCATCGGCGTGGCTGGAGTCATCAGGCGATCGGAGGCCAGAAGGTCCGCCACCGCATCTGGCGTGAACGCGATCGAAGACAGCGTCGTGCTCCCCCATCGGTCTCTCGCGCGCGCGGCCATGTAGGCCGCCTCGAGATCGACGAAGCTCTGCTCCACCTCGATGTAGCCCAGCAGATCGGGATCCATCCTCGTGGTCTCGAGGCCGAGTGCGAGAAATCGCGTCGAGCGACCGTCCACCGCTATTCCCAGCTCCTCCATCGCGCCGCGCTCGACGGTGAGACACGGATCCAGGCTGCCCGGGTCGCTCGGCTCTTGGGTCGCGGCGTCGAAGATCGGGTGCATGCCGCGTCCGATCGACGCGAAGACCATTTTGCGATAGTCGCTCGCCAGGTCCCCTCGGTGGGCGAGCACCAGGCGACCGTCGGCGGTGACCACGGCGATCTCCACGCCCAGGCAGCCACAGACCATCGGGTTGTCGAGGACGCGTGGCACGATCTCGAAGCGGCGGCGCAGCGCGCCGCTCGTGTCTTCCCGCAGCAGGCGCACAACGGCCGCGTAGCGCCGATGGCCGACCGCTTCGCCGTGCAGGCGCAGCGGTCCCTGGTGGTCGACCGGCGGGCTCCACGACAGCAATCGCACGAGCGGACTGTCGTTGAACGGCCTGTTCTCCCGCGAGTTCTCCTCGCTCAGGTCCGCGATCTGGGAGTCGATCAGCTCTTGCGCGATCTCCGGCAGAGCCGCCGTGACCTGCTCGCAGGTCACCCGAAGCTCCTCGATTCGAGCCAGCCCGTTTCCGTACAGCGGCACATAGTCGGGGCTGCGGGCGACCCCGTAGGAGTAGCCGCGGTGATCCAGGGAGGCGAGATCCACCCATCGCTCCCGCTCGAAGCCCTTCCCGGTCACATAGTCGGAGACGCGAGTCTGCTGAAAGCGCGCTCGCTCCAGCCGTCGATGTCCGGGGGAACGCCCCGCCGCCAATCGCATGCCGCGCGCGAACGTCCCACGGACGGTCTCCTCGGCGACGTCTCTCAGGACCGCCAGGCCGACCACGGTCGACACCGTCACCACCGCGACGTTGACCTTCGCATCCGAGCCCAACAGCGACCGTGCGGCGAAGCCCGCCGCGACGCCGATGAACCCGGCGGCGAGCACCGATCCGTGACGTTCGACGGCGCCATGGAGGCGTCTGCGCACCGCGTCTGTTTACCACGAGCCGCCGCTGGCAGCGCGCGCCCGGTGCCATCTGCGCTTTCGGTTCAGCCGCGAGGCAGCACAGCGAACGCGATCACCGCGTACTGCAGCGCCGCCGCCGCCAGCACCAGCGCGTGGAACACCTCGTGGTAGCCGAACACCTTCGGCCACGGGTTGGGCTTGCCGCTCGCGTACACGACGGCGCCGACCACGTACAGCAGGCCGCCGGTTGCGAGTCCGGCCACGCCCAGCCAGCCGATCGCCGCCGGCAGTTCGCCGAACACCGCCGCCGTCACCAGGCCAAGCGCAACGTACACCGCCGCGAACAGCCACTTGGGCGCGTCGATCCACAGCAGCTTGAACACGACGCCGCCGAGCGCGCCCGCCCACATCACGATCAGGATCGTGGTCGCCAGCGAGCCCTTCAGGGCGAGCAGCGCGACGGGCGTGTACGTGCCCGCGATCAGCACGAAGATCATCGAGTGATCCAGGCGCCGCATCCAGCGGCGTGCGTGTGGACCCCAGGTGACGCGGTGATACAGCGCGCTCGTGCCGAGCAGGCCCGATAGGGCCACCGCGTAGATCGCCGCCGCCACGCGCGCCCTGCCGTCCGAGGCGGCGAGGATCAGCGCCACACCGCACGCGACCGACACGAAGAACCCGTACTCGTGCAGCACGCCTCGCAGCCGGGGCTTGATCGGCCCCGACGGGACCATGTTCATGTAGAGACGGTACCGCTCCTGAGCTTCGCGCGGGCGCGCTCGGGGGTGACCGTCACCACATCCCACGCGAGCCCCACCCGTGCGAGCGCGAGGATCAGCCAGCCGGAGGGGTCGAGCTCGTACCAGCGCAGGCCGTGGAACGCCGACTGCGGGAACGCGTGGTGGTTGTGGTGCCATGCCTCGCCGAGCGATGGCAGCGCCAGCCAGAACACGTTCGTGGAGTGATCGTCGGTGTC
>Ga0302314_10000116_pt1 | contig 134233 bp, 116 predicted proteins | sample III_Palsa_N2_3_FD_200533 | JGI IMG/M metagenome (GOLD analysis project Ga0302314, IMG submission 200533) | Peat permafrost microbial communities from Stordalen Mire near Abisko, Sweden - III_Palsa_N2_3 | ecosystem: Environmental > Terrestrial > Soil > Palsa > Peat permafrost | place: Sweden... | reverse complement strand
GTGGACTGTCAAGGGTGACCCCCAGGGTACGCCGCACCCGGCAGACGTCGTAGGGAGTAGGTGAACCTGGGGTTGACGGGTCAACCCACACCGTGCAGCGTCTTAGAATCGTGGCCACCATTCTCATTGTCGACGACGACGCCTTCGTCCGCAGCCTTCTCAGAGACGTTCTGGAAGGACGGGGCCACGCGCTCTTCGAGGCGGAGGACGGTCGCGAGGCGCTCGAGCTCTTGGGCGAGCGCGAGCCGCAGCTGGTGCTGCTCGACCTCTTCATGCCGAGACTGAGTGGAATGGAGGCGCTGGCAGTGATGCGGGAGCGCTGGCCATCGGCCCGGGTACTCGTCATCAGCTCCCTGGACAGCGAGCGGCTCGTCGCCCAAGCCCTGGAGGCGGGCGCTTCCGGCTACATCACGAAGCCCTTCCACCCCGTCGAAATTACCTCTGCAGTCGACCGCGCCCTGGCGAACTGACACATGGCCTCTTCCTACTGGATTGGAGATGCGGAGGGTCGGGTGCTGGGCCCGGTGGCGCTGGATGTCGTCCAGGACTTGGTGCGCACTGGCCGGCTTCAGGACGTCACCCGCGCCAGCACCGACGGCCAAAGGTGGGGCGCCCCGGAGCAATTTCCAGAAATCCTCGCGCTGCTTCTGCACGCCCCCAAACCCGAGGTCCTCCTCGAACTGGAGCGCCAGGAAGCCGGCCGGGTGTGGGAGCAGCTGCGCACCATGCAGGGCAAGGCGCCGCAGGAGCTCTTCCGTCTCGAGGCGGATGCCTCAGTGGACGCCTACCGGAACGCCTTCTTCAAGCTGGTGAAGCGCTTTTACCCGGACCGCGTACGCGTCCAGGCCCATCCCGACTTGCGTCGCGCCTACTCCGACGCCTTCCACTTCCTCAGCCGGTTGATGGTGCACATCGAGAACGAGCTCGCGGCGGGCCGGGCGGTGGGCGCCATGCCCGCCCTGCGCGAGACTCCGCTCCCCATGCTGGCTCCCAAGCTGCCGAAGCCGGCCAGCCCGGAGGCCAAGCCCGAGGCTGCGAAGTCCGTGCGTCGGCCGGTGACGCGCAACGCGGCGGGACGGGCCACCTACGAGCCTGGCGAATTCGTCGGGCTCGAGCGGCGCGATGACAGGGTGGAAGTCACGGTGAAGGTGAATGCCCGCAACAGCGCCATGTTCACCCAGCACCCCCTGGTGAATCTCCAGAGCGGCGGCGTCTTCCTCGCCTGCAGCACCTCGCTTCCGCTCGGGACGCCGGTGGAAGTCGTCTTCCGTTTCGACGAGCCGGCGCGGGAAATCAAGGCCCGGGGCCGTGTCATCCTCGAGAATGCGGGCGGTGACCCCCGGGCGCCGGTGGGCTTCGGGGTGCGGCTGGTGACGCTTCCGGACTCCGAGAAGAATTTCGTGCAGGCCTTCCTCCAGGCCGCAGCCGCCCGTCGGTAGAGGGCCGGCGTCGGAGGCTTTCCCCCCTCCCTCGTTTGCCTGGCCCCTGCCTCTCCTCACCCTTGGGCGCCCGCGCGCGCCCAACACTTGGGTAGAGTCCCCCAGCGGAAGAGGGGACTTGGAGAAACCGGGGACGTCTCTGTGAGGTCACGCACCGCGCCCGACGGCGGCGGCCGCTGTGCGCGCTGTGCACTGCACAGGGCGGAGTGCGCGTGCCAGCTTCTGCCGACGCTGGGTGTGCGCACCCGCTTCGTCGTCCTGCGGCACGCCAAGGAGGCACCGAAGAGCAGCAACACCGCGCGCTGGGCCGCCCTCCTTCTCCCCAACTGTGAGCTTCTGCCCTGGGAGGCCCGGACGGATGCCGCGCGGCTGGGGGCCATCGGCGCCCCGGGCGACTGGCTCCTCTTTCCGGCCGAAGTGCCCCGGGCGGCACCCGGACTTCCTGGCCCGCCACCCTCGCGGCTGGTGGTGCTGGACGGCACCTGGCGCCAGGTGCGGCGCATGCTGCGGGCGCTGCCCGCCCTGCAGCGCATCCCCCGTTTCAGCGTGGGCCCTCGTCCAGGGCGCGTGGGGTTGAGGGCCGCCCCGTCCCCGTCCCACCTCTCCACCCTGGAGGCCATCTCCTCGGCCATCGCCGCCCTGGAGGGCGAGGCGCTGGCAGAGGCCCTCGACGGCTGGCACCGGGAGCTCGTGGCCCGGGCGCTCCGCGCGCGCGGGCGGTGCTTGCCCGAGGCGGCATGACGGACCTTCTCCTCCTGGAGGGGGTGTCGCGCTCCTTCGGAGGCGTCCCGGCCGTGCATCCACTCACGCTGAGCGTCCCTTCCGGGAAGACGACTGTCCTCGTGGGCCCGAGCGGCTCCGGCAAGTCGACGCTTCTCAGGATGATGGTGGGCCTCGTGAGGCCCGACACTGGCCGCGTCCTCTTCGAGGGGAGGCTGCTCACCCCGGCCAGCGCGCCGGACGAGCGGAGGCGGATGGGCCTCGTGCTGCAGGGCGGAGGCCTCTTTCCGCACCTGGACGTGGAAGGCAATGCCGCGCTGGTAGCGCGCTACCTCGGCTGGGACGAGGCGCGCATCCGTGCGCGTCTGCGCGTGCTGTTGGAGCGGGTGCGGCTGAAGGACGACGTCCTGGGCCGTTACCCGGCCGAGCTCTCCGGTGGACAGCGCCAGCGGGTGAGTCTCGTCCGGGCGTTGATGCTGGAGCCGGCGCTTGTCCTTCTCGACGAGGCGCTCGGCGCGCTCGACCCCATCACCCGCTCCGAGCTCCAGGACGACTTGCGCGCGACGTTTCGTGCCCTGGGGACGACGGTGGTGCTCGTCACCCATGACTTGGGAGAGGCGGCCTACCTCGGGGACACCCTCGTCTTGTTACGCGACGGGAGGGTGGTGCAGACCGGCACTGCCGAGGACTTCGTGCAGCGGCCGGCGGACGAATTCGTGCAGCGCTTCGTCCGGGCCCAGCGCGCCCTTCCCGAGGTGACGCGGGGATGAGCGGCCTGCATGCCCTGGCCTTGGGCCTCTTGTTTGCCGCCCCGGTGAGGGTGGGGAGCAAGGTCTTCACCGAATCCGTGGTGCTGGGCGAAGTGGCGACGCGGGCTCTCTTGGCGTCGAGCATCCCCGCCGTGCACCGGCGGGAGCTCGGTGGAACGCGCATCCTGTGGGACGCCCTGGAGCGTGGCGACCTGGACGTCTACCCGGAGTACACCGGCACCCTGGCCCAGGAGATTTTTGCGGCCCAGGTGCCAGCGACGCTCGAGGCGCTGGGCCCGGCGCTGGCAGCGCGCGGCGTCCGCATCGCGGCGCTCCTCGGCTTCTCCAACACCTACGCGCTGGGGATGAAGGAGGCGACGGCGGAACACCTCGGCATCCGCACCATCTCCGACCTCGCCCGCCACCCGGAGCTGCGCTTCGCCTTCAGCAACGAGTTTCTCGACCGTGGCGACGGCTGGCGCGCCCTGCAGCGGGCCTACGGGCTGCCCCAGGGCAACGTCCGGGGCATGGACCACGACCTCGCCTACCGCGGACTGGCCACCGGCGCCTTCGAGGTGACGGACCTCTACTCCACCGACGCCGAGGTGAAGGAGCTCGACTTGCGTCTCCTCAAGGACGACAAGCAGCACTTCCCGGACTACCAGGCGCTGCTTCTGTTGCGCGAGGCCGCGGCCACCCCCGAGGTGGTGGCGGCGCTCTCGCGGCTTCAGGGGCGCATCACCCAGAGGGACATGGTGGCGATGAATGCCCGGGCCAAGGTCGACCGGGTGCCCGAGGCCACCATTGCTGCGGACTTCCTCCGGGCCCGAGGCATCGACTCGGCGCCGCCCCAGCTGCCCGGACGCGCGCGGCGGATGCTCGGCTACCTCAAGGACCACCTGGTGCTGGTGGGCGTCTCGCTTCTCGGCGCCGTCCTCTTTGGCCTTCCCTTGGGAGTGTTTGCCGCGCGGCGCCCGCGCCTCGGCCAGGGGGTGCTGGCCGCGGTGGGAGTCCTCCAGACGCTGCCCTCGCTGGCGCTTCTCGTCCTGATGATTCCGTTTCTGGGCATTGGCGCCAAGCCGGCCATCGCCGCCCTCTTCCTCTACGGGCTTCTTCCCGTGGTGCGAAACACCCACGCCGGGCTGACGGGCATCTCCGGTGAGCTGCGCGAGGCCGCGGAGGCGCTCGGGCTGTCGCCCCGGGCGCGGCTTTGGCGCATCGAGCTGCCACTTGCCTCACCCTCCATCCTGGCCGGCATCCAGACGTCGGCCGTCATCTGCGTGGGGACGGCGACGCTTGGGGCCTTGGTGGGCGCGGGAGGGTTTGGCCAGCCCATCCTCACCGGCATTCGCCTGGACAACACTGGCCTCTTGCTGGAAGGCGCGGTGCCGGCGGCGCTTCTGGCGCTTGCCGTCCAGGGAGGCTTCGAGCTCGTCGGTCGTTTCGTCGTCCCGCGCGGGTTGCGGCTGACTGGGCCGGACGAGACATGACGGGCGCGAGACTCGGGACGTCCCAGGGCCGAGGCGTGGTGCTGGCCTCGGTGCTGGGCTCCGGAATGGCCTTCCTCGACGGGACGGCCCTCACCGTCGCGCTCCCGGCGCTGCAGCGCGAGCTCGGCGCAAGCATGGCCGGCCTCCAGTGGACGGTGGACGCCTTCCTCCTCACCCTGAGTGCCTTCCTTCTCCTCGGGGGGACCCTGGGAGACGTCTTTGGCCAGCGCCGTATTTTCGTTCTGGGTGTGGCCTGGTTTGCGGCGGCCTCGGCCGTCTGCGGCCTGGTGTCGAGCACGCTGGCCTTGACGGTGGCCCGCGCCTCCCAGGGCGTTGCCGCCGCTGTCCTCCTGCCTGGAAGTCTGGCCGTGCTGCGGACGGCCATCGCCGAGGAGGACCAGGGCGCAGCCATCGGCGCCTGGGCCGGGCTGTCGGGCGTCACCACGGCGGCCGGTCCTCTCCTCGGGGGCTGGCTCGTGCAAAGCGTCTCCTGGCGCGCCATCTTCTTCATCAACGTCCCCATGGGCGCGGCTGCCATCTGGGCGGCCCTTCGCTACCTTCCTCCCACGCCCGGGCGCAGCGGCGTCCGACTCGACGTCGCCGGCGCCTCCGCTGCGGCACTGGGCATCGGCGGCGTGACATTCGCCCTCATCGAGGGGCCGGCGCGGGGTTGGACTGCGCCCCCCGTCGTGGCGGCGGTGGTGGGTGGGGCCGCACTTCTGGCCTTCATCCCCCTCGAGCGACGTCCGGGGGCCATGCTTCCCTTGTCCCTCTTTCGTTCGCGCACCTTCACCGCGGCCAACCTCCTGACGCTTTCTGTCTACGCGGGCCTGGGGAGCGCCATGTTTCTCTTGGCCCTCACCCTGCAGAAGGTCGTCGGCTACTCGCCGCTCGCCGCCGGGGCGGCGCTGCTTCCCGTCACCGTGCTGATGCTCCTCCTGTCACCCACCGCCGGACGTCTCTCCCAGCGCTTCGGAGCACGGCTTCCGCTCAGCCTCGGCCCGGCGGTGGTGGGCCTCGGGCTCCTCCTCTTCCTCAGGGTGCACGTGCAAGGACGCTACGTGACGGACGTGCTTCCCGGCGCCCTGGTGTTTGCCGTTGGGCTGGCCGTCACCGTCGCCCCGCTGACGCAGGCCGTCCTCGCCGCGGTGGATGCCTCCTACGCCGGTGTCGCCTCGGGCGTGAACAACGCCGTGGCGCGGCTGGCGGGCCTTTTGGGCGTGGCCGCGGTGCCCTGGGCGGCGGGCCTCACTGGCCTTGGTGCTTCCCCGCCGCCGGAAACGCTGCTTCTCGGGTTTCACCGGGCGATGGTCTTCTGCGCCGTCTTGTCCTTTGCCGGTGGCGCGGTGGCCGCCTGGGGCGTCCGCGGTCAAAGCGCCGGTTGAAGGGCCCAGGCCCGCTCGGCGAAGCTCGCCGCCCCCATGCCCACTGCCGCCTCCAACGCCTCCCTCAAGCCGCCCGCCACCGCGCCCGTCTCGGACGCGCTCGTCTTCTTCGGCGCCACCGGGGACTTGGCCTTCAAGAAGATATTTCCGGCCCTCCAAAACATGGTGCGCCGCGGCTCGCTGCCCTGTCCGGTGGTGGGCGTGGCCAAGTCCGGCTTCACGCTGGAGCAATTCATCGCCCGGGCGCGCGACAGCCTCAACCAATACGGCGGAGGCGCGGACCCGGTGGCCTTCCAGGGCCTGGTGAGCCAGCTCCGGTACATCGACGGGGACTACGCCGACCCGAAGACGTTCGCGCAGCTCAAGACGCTTCTCGGCAACTCGAAGTGTCCCACCCACTACCTGGCCATTCCCCCCAGCCTCTTTCCCACCGTCGTCGAGGCGCTCGGCAAGTCCGGTTGCGCCGCCGGGGCGCGGGTGATTCTCGAGAAGCCCTTCGGCCACAACCTGGAGTCGGCGCGGGCGCTCAACGCGACGCTGCACAGCGTCTTTCCCGAGGCGAGCATCTTCCGCATCGACCACTACCTGGGGAAGGAGACGGTGGAAAACCTGCTCGTCTTCCGCTTCGCCAACACCTTCCTCGAGCCGCTCTGGAACCGCAACTACGTGGAGAGCGTCCAAATCACCATGGCCGAGTCCTTCGGGGTGCAGGGCCGGGGGAAATTCTACGACGAGACGGGCTGCGTCCGGGACGTGGTGCAGAACCACATGCTGCAGGTGGTGGGCTTCTTGGCCATGGAGCCTCCGTCCGACCTCTACGCGGAGTCGGTGCGCAACGAGCTGGCCGACGTCTTTCGCGCCATCCCCCCGCTGCCTTTGGAGAACCTGGTGCGAGGCCAGTTCCAGGGCTACCTCGACGAGCCGGGGGTGGCCAAGGGCTCGCAGATGGAGACGTTTGCCGCGCTGCAGCTGGAGGTGGCCACCTGGCGATGGGACGGGGTGCCCTTCTTCATCCGCGCCGGCAAACACCTCCCGGTGACGGCCACCGAGGTGCTGGTGCGCCTGCGCCGGCCGCCGCTGCGGAAGGTGAGCCACCGGGAGGACGCAAACTATTTCCGCTTCCGCCTCGGCCCGGACACGCAGCTCAGCCTCGGAGCCCGGGTGAAGAAGCCCGGGCCGGCCATCGTCGGGATGAATGTCGAGCTCGAGGCGGTGAAGTCCACCGTCGGCGACGAGGAGGAGGCCTACGAGCGGCTGCTCACCGACGCGCTGCACGGCGACGCCATCCTCTTCGTCCGGGAGGATGCCGTGGAGGCAGCCTGGGCCGCGGTGGCGCCCATCCTCGACGACACGCGGCCGGTGCACGTCTATGCCCCGGGCACCTGGGGGCCCCCCGAAGCCGACGTCCTCACCCAGGAGCTCGGTGGCTGGCACAACCCGGTGGTGCCCTAGGCGCTTCGGGAAGGCCTGGCAGGGCCTCGCCTGGTGCCGCCTTCGTCCGAAGGTGCGCCCCTGGCTTGCGCCGGGCAGGGCGCTTCTGTTTGAGTTTCACTCCTGAGTCCTCGAGGCCCCGGGGGGTGTTGCTCGGAGGCGAGGCTGGTCGCGATGCGCCGTCCCTGGTGCGAAAAACGGTCGGGTTCGAGCGGAGGACGCCGCCGCACGCCCGGCAGGACGTTGCTCGCGGGTTGCCTGTTTCTTGTCGCCTGTGCCGCCGGAAACACGGCAACCGTGCAGCCGGACACGGTGCGAAGCCACATTTACCCGCTCCCGCTGGACAACGTCCTCGCACAGTCGGCGACGCTGATGGAGAAGAAGGGGTGGGCGGTCAAGCGCGGTGGGGACGTCCTCCTGACGAATTGGCAGGGCGCCGCCACCGGGACGCTCGTCTCCTACCGAATTCTTGGGCAGCGCATCGACGCAGGCCTTTGCACGCTGAGGGTGGAGCGTCTGGTGGCGACGCGCTCGACGTCCTTCGGGACGGACCATCCGGTGACGGAATTGGACCGCGGCCTGGGAATGGTCGAATCACGCCCCTTCAGGTCGGACTACGAGGCCGAGCCCGCGAGCGACTCGGCCGGGACGGCTCCGCCGCAAGGCATGTTTTCCAGTACCGACACCGCACGGGCCTCACCCTGGGTGGTGAGCCACCACCAGCGTGACGCGGAGCTGGAGCTGGAGCTCCAGCGCGAGATTGACCCGACGCCGCTGGCCATCGCCGAGCCAGAAGAGAAGCCGGGCGTCCCGCGCGCCACGGTTGCGCCCGTTGACGCAGCCTCTCCCGTCCCGGTGGCAGTGCACGAGGCCCCGACGACGCCGTCGCCGGAGCGGCAGCCGGCTGACTTGGCCGGCATCTGGGATGGCACCTTCACGTTCCGGGGGACGGTGATGGGTTCCTTCGCCGGCGAGGTCACCATCGCCGTGGATGGACGAGCGGTGGAGGTGGACGACTTCTGCCCGGAGCATGGCGGGATGCTCACCGCGACGGGCGCCAACAACTCCGCTGCCTGGCAGGGGAACCTCGTTTGCCCGGCCATCCCCGTCAAGGACTGCCCGGCGGCGACCTTCACCTACAGCTTCGCCCACGCGACGGTGCAGGACAGCACGCTGACACTCATCGCCGCGGGCAGTGTCGAGACCGACCACCGCTGCATCGCCTCCAGCGGAGAGCTCAGCGTGGCCTTCGTCGGCCAGAAGGCGGACTACGTGCACATCGCCGTCAGCCGCGCGAAGAAAGCGACCTCGTGCCTCTGGCCGAGCGACTGGGAGGACTTCACCTCGGCCGGCTCCATGTCCATGCCCGAGCCGCCGCAGGAGGAGTCGGCCTACCTGGGCATCATCCGGGCCAAGGGGAGCCGGTTGTCCGAAATCCAGAAGCTCTTGCGGCACTGCCACCAGGTGGTGCTTCTCCACGGCGAGCCGGTCTTGATGAAGCTCGCGGCAAGCCGCCCCCACCGCGAGTCTCGCTAGCCCTCCCGGTTGGCAGGGCGGCATTCGCCGCCCGGCCTCACGTCCCGGGCTTCTTCGCGGCGAAGTCGCCGGCCTTCACCGCACTCAGCTGCGAGGGGTCGAGGTACTTGCGGAAGGCCGCGTTGACTTGCTCGACGGTGAGCGCCTGCACGCGGCGCTCGAGCTCCGCGTCGAAGGCCATGGTGCGGTCCAGGTCCAGGTAGCCCGACAGCCTCCCGGCCAGGGCCCCGTCCTGGGTGCGCGAGATTTCGCGGCTCTGGAGCCACGCCTTCCGGCCGTCGTCGAACTCGTCCTTGCCGAAGCCGCCGCTGCTGGCGGACGCCACCACCTCCCGAAACGCCGTCTCCAGCTTGGCGACGTTGGCCGGGTTGTAGATGGCGTAGCCCACCCAGCGCGCCACCGGCTCGCGGCTGCTGGCGGAGAAGCTCGAGCCGACGCCATAGCTGAGCCCGTCCGTCTTCCGGACGCGGTCCGCCAGCCGACTCTTGAGGAAGCCGCCGCCGAGGAGCCAGTTGGAGAGTGTGAAGGCCGGGTAGTCAGCGTCGGTGTCCTGCATGGGAATGGGGTACACGCTGTAGAAGTAGGCGTTGGCCTTGTCCGGGGTGAGCAACTGCTCCTCCAGCGGCTTGACGGCCTTCAAGCGGCTCGGAATGCGCAGGTAGGGTTGGACACTCTTCCAGTCGCCGAAGAGCCGGGTCACCAGGGCCTGCACCTGCGCGGCGTCGAAATCCCCCACCGCGGCGAAGGTGGCGTGGTCCGCGCCGTAGAAGGCGCGGTGAAAGGCAGACAGCTGTTCCACCTTGGCCGCCTTGAGGCTGGCGATGATTTCGTCCGGCGTCTTCACCTCCCGAGGGCTTCCGGCCGGGTAGGGGCTCACGTACTTCTCCATGGCCACCGCGGCCACCGTCTGCGGCTCGGTCTTCGTCTCCTCGTTCTGGGTGACGCGCTCGCCGACGAGGAGCTCGAACTCCTTGGCCGGGAAGGAGGGTTGGCGCAGCATCTCGGCCACCAGCGTCAGCACCGCCGGGAGGTTGTCCCGGACGGTGGTGATGCCCACCCGGGCAAACTCGGCGCCTCCGCCGATGTTGACTTGCGCCTTCAGCCGGTCGAGCTCGTCTTTGAGCTGCTCGCGGGTATGGCTCGCCGTGCCGCGGTTGAGCATGCCCCCCACCAGGGACGGCACCTCTCCTAGGTTACCGAGTGCCGCTTCCGTCCCGAAGCGCAGGATGAGGTCTGCCGAGACCAGCGTGCCCTTCGTCTTCTTGGGCAAGAGCGCGCCCTTCAAACCGTTGGGCGTCGAGAAGCGCGTGGTGCGGGCCTCGATGTTGGCCGGGGACGCATCGAAGACTTCCCCCTGGGCCACCGGCGGGCGTCCGCGGTAACTCTGCACCATCGGCTCCACGTCCTGGGCCGGCGGGACGTCGGAGCGGTCCGGCTTTTCGGTGGGCAGGTAGATGCCGACGGTGCGGTTGCTCGACTTGAGGTAACGCTCCGCCAGCCGCTGGACGTCGGCCAGCGTCACCTGCTCGCGACGGTCGCGGTCGAGGAAGAGGAGCCGCCAGTCACCTGCGGCCATGGCCTCGCTGAGCGCAATGGCCAGCCGCGCCGTCTCGTTGGAGGTGAGGTCGAATTGCTTCAGGGCCTCGCTCTTGGCTCGGTCCAGCTCGGCCTGGGTGAAGGGGCTGCTCGGGTGCTCCAGCGTGGAGAGGAGCACGTCGAGCGCGCCATCGACCTTGGCCCCGGCGGGGAGATTCACCCCGAACATGACGAAGCTCGGTTCGAGCGTGCTCACCTGCTGCTCGAAGACGGCCGAGGCGAGCTTGGTGTCCACCAGCGCCCGGTGCAGGCGACCGCTCGGCGTGTTGGCCAGCATGCGGATGGCGAGCTCCATCCCCGGCGCGTCGGGGTCAGAGCTGGCGGGAATGTGGTAACCGGCCACGAGCAGCGGGGTGCCACCCACGCGGCGGACGGTGACGCTGCGCTCGCCATCTTGGGTGGGCTCGGCGGTGTAGGTGCGCTGAAGCGTTCGCTTGGGCCTGGGGATGGCGCCGAAGAGCTGCTTCACCAGGGCCAGCGTCTTGGCCTCGTCGATGCGCCCGGCCACCAGGAGGACGGCGTTGTCGGGCTGGTAATACTGCCGGTAAAACGCTTGCAGCCTCGGGATGTCGACGTGCTCGATGTCGCTCTTGGCCCCGATGGTGTCCTTCCCGTAGTTGTGCCAGTCGAAGGCCACCGACTGCACGCGCTGGAGGGTGACGGTTTCGGGGTCGTTCTCGCCGGACTCGAATTCGTTGCGCACCACCGTCATCTCCGAGTCGAGGTCCTTGCGTGCGATGAAGCTGTGCACCATGCGGTCGGCCTCAAGTGAGAGGGCCGTCTTGAGGTTGGCCTCGCTCGCCGGAAAGCTGACGAAGTAGTTGGTGCGGTCGAACCAGGTGCTGCCGTTGGCTCGGCCACCGAGCGACGTCAGCGTCTTGGTGGGGTCGGGATGGGAGGGCGTGCCCTTGAAGAGGAGGTGCTCGAGGAGGTGGGCCATGCCCGTCTCGCCGTAGTTCTCCTGCCGCGAGCCGACGAGGTAGGTGATGTTGACGGTCATCGACGGCTTGGAGGCGTCGGGGAAGAGGAGCACCCGCAGCCCATTCTTGAGGCGGTACTCGGTGATGCCCTCCACGGAGGTGACTCTCTCCGCAGCCGGCTGGACGTGCGTCTTGGGCGCGGCCGGCTTGGCCGTGCTGGGCACGACGGGTTGGGCGAAGGCCGCTGGGCCAGACAACGTGGCGAGAAGAGCAAGGGCTGTGACGCGCATGCGGGGGCTTGGCTCCGACTTCAAGGAAGAGAGCGGGTTTGGGAGTGACAGCACCCAACGCGCGCCGGGGACATACGATTCCACCCCGCGGGACGCCAGCGCGGACGCGCGCGTCGGGAGGTGTCGGATCGCCCGGTTACCGTCGCACGGTATGGAGAGTTGGCTCGTCGGGCCCGTCGCCGCGCTGGCGGCGATGGCCGTGGGACTGTGCGCTTGGGTGCTTGGCCGGGCGCGTCTCGTCCAGCGGACCAGCGACGAGCGCGCCCGCCTCCAGGCCGAGCTCGCTGGCGCAGCGGAGCGCCTGCTGGCGCGCGACGAGCGTTGCTTGCGGCTGGAGACCGAGCTCGCCTCCGCGCGCACCGACTTGGCGAGGCTGGCCGAGGCGCGCGCCACGCTGGAGGCTTCCCTGGCCGGCCTCGAGGCCCGGCGTTTCGAGGAGTTGCGCGCCGCGGAAGAGAAGCTGCAGCTGCTCGGCCAGGCCCAGGAGCAGCTGGTCCAGCACTTCAAGGCCCTCTCCTCGGACGCGCTCCAGTCCAACAACCAGGCCTTCCTCGACCTCGCCAAGACGACGCTGGAGAAATACCAGGAGGGCGCCAAGTCAGACTTGGAGGCCCGCAGCACCGCCGTCGGTGAGCTGGTGGCGCCGCTCAAGGAGCAGCTGGAGAAGATGGGCGGCCAGGTGCAGGAGCTGGAGAAGGGCCGCGCCCAGGCCTACGGAGCGCTGAGCCAGCAGCTGCGCGGCGTGGCCGACGCCAACACCGAGCTCAAGGCACAGACCGAGCGCCTGGTGGGAGCGCTTCGCTCCTCGTCGGTGCGCGGGCGCTGGGGGGAGGTCCAGCTGAAGCGCGTGGTGGAGCTGGCCGGGATGCTGGCCCACTGCGACTTCGTCGAGCAGGCCCACGTCCATGGCGAGGGCGGCCGGTTGCGGCCGGACCTGGTGGTGCAACTTCCCGGCGGGAAGCAAGTGGTGGTGGACAGCAAGGCGCCGCTCGAGGCCTACCTCGAGGCCCACGAGCTCCAGGACGAGACGCTGCGGAAGTCGAAGCTCGATGAGCACGCGGCGCAGACCAGGCGGCACATGCGCGCGCTGGCAGAGAAGGGCTATGCCGCCCAGTTCGCCTCGGCCCCGGAATTCGTGGTGATGTTTCTTCCCGGGGAGGCCTTCTTCTCGGCCGCGCTGGAGCGTGACCCGGAGCTCATCGAGTTCGGCGCCCTGCAAAACGTCATCGTCGCCTCGCCCACCACCCTCATCGCGTTGCTTCGGGCGGTGGCCTATGGCTGGCAACAGGAGCAGGCGACGCAGAATGTCCGCACCATCCAGCGCCTGGGGCGGGACCTCCACGACCGGATACGCACCGTGGCCACGCACCTGCAGTTGCTCGGTGCCCAGCTGGGCAAGAGCGTGGACTCCTACAACAAGGCCGTCGGCTCCCTGGAGAGCCGGGTATTGCCCGGGGCGCGCAAGCTTCGGGACCTCGGTGCGGGTGGGGCGAGCGAAGAGGTGCCGCAGCTGGAGCCGGTGGAAAACCTCGTCCGGCAGATGGAGATGCCGGCGCTCACCTCCGCGGGCGGCAAGAAGTCGAACGAGGCTGCCTGAGAGCGGTTTCTGGGGCGCGGCGAGCAAATTTAGCTGAACTCCGCTCGAGGCTCGTGCACACTCGGCGGCCGATGAAACCCTTCGTTGCCGCTGCGCTCGTCCTCTTCCTCGGCTGCTCCAGCACCACCGTCACCTACCCCTCGTGGGGCACCGTCGCCGGAGTGAATTTCGTCCCCGTCGATGGCTTTTTTCTCCTCAGCACCGAGCCCAACGGCGACTACAACATCGTGCTGGTGGCCGACGACCAGCCTGGCTGGTGCGGCGTTCTGCAGGAGAACGTCAACGGCATGCTGGCGAACATGAATTACGTGACGCTCACCTACGCCAACCCGGTGGGCACAGGGCCGGTCAACCCTGGGCCGGGCATCTACCCGGTGACGGCCAGCCCGGACGCGGGCAGCGTCACCTCACAAGTCAGCTTCGCCACGTCGTCCTCCAGCTGCGCCATGTCCAACGTCCTTGCTGGCACCGCCGGCGCGGTGGACATGCAGGACATTGCCGTCGACTTGAGCCAGCTGGACGGCGCGCTGGACGTCGTCTTCGGGACGTCGGGAAGCCTCAGCGGGACCTTCACCGCGCCCATCTGCGACACCTCCAACTCCTTCGAGGGGCCGGTGCAGTGCTACCAGAGCCCCTGAGGGGCCCTGGGGGCGTGCGGCAGCTGGCAGGCGTTGAGGGCAGCGGCTTCGGTGCTGCGGGGCTTCAGGCCACTTCGAAGAGGGCCGCTGCCCCCATGCCGCCACCGATGCACATGGTGACGACGCCGTAGCGGCCGCCGCGGCGCTTCAGCTCCCGCAGCAGCGTCCCCGTCATCCGCGTCCCGGAGACGCCCAAGGGATGGCCGAGCGCGATGGCGCCGCCGTTGGGATTCACCTTGTCCAACGGGATGCCCAGCTCGCGGATGCAGTAGACGGCTTGCGCGGCGAAGGCCTCGTTGAGCTCGAAGACGTCGATGTCCTTCACCGAAAGCTTATTCTTGGCCAACAGCTTCCGGACGGCCGGCACCGGGCCGATGCCCATGATTTCCGGGGGGACGCCGGCCACCTGGAAGTCGATGAAGGTCCCGAGCGGCTTGACGCCCAGGGCCTGGGCTTTGGCCTCCGTCATCAGCACCACCGCCGCTGCCCCATCGGTGAGGGGCGAGGCATTCCCGGCCGTCACCGTCCCCTTGGGGTTGAAGGCCGGCTTCAGCTTGGTCAGCCCCTCGAGGGTGGTGTCGGGCCGAAGGATGGTGTCCACGTCGATGGTCTGGGTGTGGGGCGTCCCCGCCTCGTCGAAGACCTCGGTGGTGACAGGGACAATCTCCTCGCGAAAGAGCCCCTTCTCGCGCGCCGTGGCGGCACGGCGCTGGCTCTCGTAGGCGAAGGCGTCCTGCTGGGCGCGCGTCACCTCGAAGCGCTTGGCCACGTTTTCCGCGGTGGCCCCCATGGAGATGTAGACCTCCGGGTAGTTCTCCATCAGCTCCGGGTTGGCGGACACCTTGTTGCCGCCCATGGGCACCATGCTCATCGACTCGGTACCACCCGCCACCGCCACCTCGTACATGCCGGCCAGCATGCTCTGCGCGGCCTGGGCGATGGATTGCACGCCGGAGGAGCAGAAGCGGTTGATGGTCATCGCCGGCACGGTGTCCGGCAGCCCGGCCAGAAGCGACGCGAGCCGGGCCACATTCATCCCTTGCTCGCCCTCGGGCATGGCGCAGCCGAGGATGACGTCGTCGACGTCGGAAAGCTTCAGGCCGGGGACGCGCTTCACCGCCTCGGCGATGGCCAGCGCGGCCAGCGTGTCCGGCCGGGTGTCCTTGAATTCACCCTTGAGCGCCCGGGTGAAGGGCGTACGCACTGCGCTGGCGATGACGACTTTGCCGGCCATGGAATTCTCCTTCGAAGCAAGTGTGCTGTTAACGGCCGTCCCTCAGTTTCGCAGGGGCTTTCCGGTCTCCAGGAGGTGGGCCATGCGGGCCTGCGTCTTCTCCTCGCCACACAAGGAGAGGAAGGCCTCGCGCTCGAGCTCCAGGAGGTGCTCCTCGGTCACCGGCTGGGTGGCCGAGACGTCGCCTCCGGTGAGCACCGTGGCCAGCTTCTGGCCGATGTGCCTGTCGTAGGCGGAGATTTGGTTGTTGGCTTCCATGTCGTACAGAAGCATGTCGATGGTCGCCGCTCCGCTGCGTCCTGAGAGTCGGAAGTGCGTCGCCCGGGGCGGTCGGAAGCCGGCGTTGGCCATGCCCAGCACCCGGGCCTTGGCGTCGGCGAGGAGGAAGTCGCGGTTGAGGGAGATGCCGTCCCGGGCCGAGAGGAAGCCCGCCTCCCGTGCCTCCTCGGCGCTGGTGGCCACCTTGGCCGTGCCGATGGAGAGGAAGGCCTTCTTGAGGAAGGGCAGGGGGTCGAAGTCCTTGTCGGTGGCGAAGGGCCCGTAGAGGTTTCGCAGGAGCTGGAGGTTCCCGCCGCCACCGGGGATGAGGCCCACGCCCACCTCGACCAGGCCCATGTAGAGCTCGGCCGCGGCCTGGATGGCATTGGCCCCCATGCTCACCTCGGCGCCACCGCCCAGGGTGAGGCCGAAGGGCGCCGCCACCACCGGCACCGGGCTGTAGCGCATCCGCTGGTTGGCCTTCTGGAAGGTCTCCACCAGCTTCGCCACTGATGCCATGTCATCGCTCTTGATGGCCATCAGGAGCCCCATGAGGTTGGCGCCGGCGGAGAAGTTTGCCCCGTCGTTGCCGATGACCAGCCCGCGGCCCTCGCGCTCGGTGCGGTCGAGCGCGGTGTTCATCATCCCAATCATCGCGTCGTCGAGCGCATTCATCTTCGAGTGGAACTCGAGGAGAAAGACGCCGTCGCCGGCGTCCCACAGCGAGCTCGAGTCATTCGTCTCCACCTGCTTGTTGCCGCGGCGCAGGTACTCCACCCGGAGGATGCGGGCATTCTCCGGCACCACCTTGGCCTTCTTCGAGGGGATGTCCCAGGCCGTGTCCTTCCCGCCTTCCACGGCGTAGAAGCTCTCGCGGCCGGCGGAAAGCATGTCCTCCACCCACGCCGCGGGCTTGAGCCCCAGCTCCTTCATGCGGGCCACGCCCTTGCGCACGCCGTAGACGTCCCACGCCTGGAAGGGGCCCAGGTCCCAGGCGAAGCCCCAGCGCAAGGCCCGGTCGATGTTCACCAAGTCGTCGGAAATCTCCGGGATGCGCCGGCTGGCATAGGCCAGCGTGTCCAGCGTCACCCGCTCGGCAAAGCGGGCCGCCTTGTCGGTGCCGTTGAGGACGGTGCGAATGCGCTCCCCGACGTCCTCGATGTTGCGCGCCGCCCCGAGCGACTCGAAGCGGACCTTCCCCTGGGGCCGGTAGGTGAGGGTGGTGAGGTCGAGGGCCAGAATCTCCTTCTCCCCGTCCGGCTTGCGGAGGAGCTTGTAGAAGCCCTGGCCCGTCTTGTCGCCGAGCATGCCCTTCTGCAGCATCTGCTCGACGAAGGCCGGCACGCGAAACGTCTCGCGCTCCTCGTCGTTCACCAGCGTGTCGTAACAATTCTTCGCCACGTGGACGAAGGTGTCGAGCCCGACGATGTCGGTGGTGCGAAACACCGCGCTCTTCGGGCGTCCCAGGGCCGGCCCAAAAATCTTGTCGACCTCCTCCACGGTGAGCTCGGCCTTCTGCAGCTCGGCCAGGACGCGGAGCATTCCGTAGGTGCCGACGCGGTTGGCGATGAAGTTGGTGGAGTCCTTGGCATAGACGATGCCTTTCCCGAGGACTTCCTCTCCGAAGCGGGCCATGCGCTCCAGGACCTGGACGTCCGTGTCCTTGCCCGGCACGAGCTCGAGGAGCTTCATGTAGCGGACGGGGTTGAAGAAGTGGGTGACGAGGAAGTTCTTCCGGAAGGCCGGCCCACGGCCCTCGAGCATCCCGACGATGGAGAGTCCGGAGGTGTTGGAGCTGATGACGGTGCCCGGCTTGAGGAAGGGCTCGACCTTGGCGAAGAGGGCCTGCTTCACGCCCATCTCCTCCTTCACCACCTCCACCACCCAGTCGCACTCGGCGATGCGGCCGAGGTCATCCTCGAAGTTGCCCACCTCGATGAGGTCCAGCACCGCGGGGGTGAAGAGTGGCGCGGGCCGCTGCTTGCGCAGGTTGGCCAGCGCACCGGTGGCGAACTTGTTCCGGAAAGCCTTGGACGTGGTGTCCTCGCGCGGCCCGGCCTTGGGCGGAACGATGTCCAGCATCAATACCGGCAGCCCGGCATTGGCCACGTGCGCGGCAATCCCGCTGCCCATGACTCCCGAGCCGAGGACGGCCACTTTCCTGATTCTGACGCTCATGTGCACTCCCAACCTGGGAAGAAAAGGGTGGCGCCAGGCGGTCCCGGCACCCTGGGGCCAAGGAGGGGCCCGCCGGCGCACCCTACGCGATTGACTTGGAAGTCAACAAGGGCCTCACCAGCCCAGGGTGCCCGGGGCGCCCTTGAAGGGGCCGACGACGTCCCTGGTAATCCACCCCCCATAGAAGTCCCCGGGCTGGGCCGTCGCTCGCTCGTCGTCCACCCAGGCCTCGTCCACGCGCGAGGCGTAGAAGGCCACCCGCCCGGCGAGCGCCTGGTAGGGCGCGCTTGGCCTCTCGTACACCCAAGCCACGTCGTGCACGGTGCGGCTGCCCAGGGCGGCGTCGAGGAAGCGGGCCTGCCCCTTCCACTCGCAGACGGAGCCGCCGTGGCCGGCGCGAAGCGCCGCGACGTCCACGTCCGCGGGCTCGAGGTAGTAGGTGGGTGGGTGCGACGTCTCGAGGAGGCGAAGCGCGCGGCGGCTGTCGGCCAGGAGGTGGCCGGCGAGCACCACCCGAATCCGCCGCGACGTTGCTTCCAGCCGCGGAGGCCGCGGGTAATCCCAAACCGACTCCTGGCCCACCGCCGGAGCAATCCGCCCCGGGAGGCTCAATCCGGGCTCCAGTCCGAGGCCGGAAGCACCTTCCAGCCGGTGTCCAGGCCGCTGCTGGTGGTGAAGCGGACGATGCGCAAGGGCCAACGCCGTGCCTCCTTGCGCGGTCCCTCGGTGCTCTCGACGGTGAAGTGGTAGAGTTCCAAGTCGTAGGTGCCGCTGGTGCCGGCCTGTTGCAGGAGCGGACGGACAGGGTTTTTCGGGTGCCAGTAGACTTCCTTGCCCACCCTCGCCACGTGCGCCAGGACGGGAAGCGACTTGAGGAAGGCCTCGTTGCGTTCCTTCGTCGGCGCGAGCAGGCGGGTCGCCTCGTCCCTCGTCAACTCGACGACGGCCATGTCGTCGCCGCCGCCACCCTTCTTCAACAGCTCCGTCAGCGAACGCCGTCCGGCCTTGTCCAAGTCGGCCATCAAGCTGGTGGCCGTCTTCAGGCTGCCGGTTTCCTTCTGGACATAGTCCCGGCTGACGATGCGAAAGGTGTCCACCCCGGTGAGGCGCGCATCCATCGTCACGCCGCCGAGGAGGAGCTCCCGGCCAGCATCATCCCCAGTGGCGCTGAGCGCCTTCAGGTACGTCTCGGCCGCTCGCTGGACGGGAGCCGGGATGTCCTGGGCGCACGCGACGGCAGGAAACACGAGGCACACCAGGAAGGCCATTCGCATTCTGTGCTCTCTAAACCAAGTCCTGGGGTACCCTCCAGAAGTGACTTCGCCTGAGGAGGGGCGCCCCCCGTCGCCGTGCGTCACGGCCAGCCGCGCCAAGGAGCGCACGGCCCAAGGATGAAGCGGACACCTCCGCCGGGGCGCTTTGAAACCGTGGGCGACTTTGAGCCACCGGGCTTCGCCAGGCGCGTGGTGACGGCCTACCTGCCGGCGGACCACGTCCCGGACGGGACACGCCCGGCCCTCTTCCTCTTCGACGGGCAGAATGTCTTCGACGACGCGTACAGCTTCGCCGGCGGCTGGTACGCCCACCGCGCCGTGGACGCCCTTCCCAGAAAAACGTGCAACGTGCCGGTGGTGGTCGGCATCCCCCACGGAGGCGAGCAGCGCATCGACGAGCTCATCCCGTGGACGACGCCCCAGGGCGGCGGTCGTCTGCCGGCCTTTCTCGAGTGGGTCATCTCCGCCGTCGTCCCGGACGTCCAGCGGCGCTACGGGACGGTCCCCGGGCCGCTGGGCACCGTGCTGGGTGGCTCTTCCCTGGGCGGCCTGGCCGCGCTGTGGGGCCACTTTCACCATGCGGAGGCCTTCGGAGGCGCGCTCTGTCTCTCGCCGTCCCTCTGGGTGGCGGGCCGCGCCATCGCCAAGGACGCGCGGGCCTTCGTGCGCCCTGCGGTGTCGCGCATCTACCTGGACTGCGGGGGGAGGGAGGGTTCGGGACGCATGCTTCCGCTGGTGCGGGAGATGGCGGGGTTGCTCAAGGCCAAGCACTATTCGGCCAAGCAGCTCAGGTTTCGTCCGGACCCCCGGGCCCAGCACAACGAGAAAGCCTGGCGGCGTCGTCTGCCGGCCGCGCTGCGCTTCATGTTTCGCAAGGGGTAGCCAGCCTCCGCTGCCAAGAAGGCACCATGCAACGTTTTCTTCTCAGAGTCGGTGTGCTGGCCATCCTCCAGGGGTGCGCTCGTCCGGCGCCCGTCCCCGGGCCGACGGGCCACGAGACGCCCGAGCGCGCGGCCAAGGCCGAGGCGGACCTGGCGCGGCCGCCCCCGGTGCTGCCACCCGCGCTCGCGCCGGTGGCCCCGGAGGTGGTGGCCCACGGGTCGCGCAGCGTGCGCAGCGTGGCCCTCACCTTCGACGCCTGCAGCACGCGCGACGTCAGCAAGTACGACGAGCGGATTACCCACGAGCTCATCGCCAACCAAACCCCGGCCACCATCTTTCTCGGCGGAAGCTGGGCGCGCGAGGAGGCAGCCCACGTGCGCGAGCTCGCCAGCCACCCGGAGCTCTTCGAGCTCGAAAACCACACCTTCACCCATCCCCACATGCCGGCGGTGAAGGACGACGCGCGGGTGCGGGAGGAGCTGGTGCGGACGCAAGCCGAGGTGCAGGCCCTCACCGGGCGCATCCCGCTCTTCTGGCGCCCACCCTACGGGGAGTACGACGCGCGGGTGGTGAAGATTGCGGCTGACGTCGGGCTCATCACCATCGAGTACGACCTCGCCTCGGGGGACCCGGACGCGCACGCCACCAAGGAGAAGCTCGTGGAGTGGGTCCTGAAGAAGGTGCAGCCGGGAAGCATCGTCGTCATGCACATCAACCACCGACGCTTCCACACCTCCGAGGCCCTTCCCGGCATCATCCAGGGGCTCCGGGCCCGGGGCTACCAGCTGGTGACGGTGGGGGAGATGCTGCGCGAGTCCCACGGGCTCCCGGGTGCCATCCTCGACGCCGGCGCTCCCTGACCGCGTTTCAGGACGGCGTCCCGTCGGTGTCAGTGTCCGTCTCGCGGGCCTTGAAGTAGGGGCAGGCGAGGACGGGCTGCCTCGGGTAGCGCTCCGGGACCAGCGGACAGAGGACGAAGACGCTGGTTTTCGTGCGCACGTAGCGCGGTGGCGCGGCGCACCGGTGGCAGAGGCTTTCCGGAAACGGCAAGGGAGCCGGAGGCAGGGTGCCCACGGCCACCTTCTTAACGCCAGACGGAGTGCCGCCCTTAAATCTTGATTTCGAAGGACAGCGTGCCGACCAGCGCGTTGGAGTTGTAGGTGGCCGGGTTGAAGAGCGGGTAGCTGGTGCTGGTCTGTCCGCTGGTGATGGGGCGGAAGTAAATCCACTGCGCGCCGACGTCGACGTGGAAGGCACCCGAGCGCCAGCCGACGCCGCCAGCGAAGTTCCACCGGGTGGAGTCCGGGACGTCAGGCTGCAGGGTGGCGGTGGGGCTCGGCGTCTTGTCGTACATCAACCCGCCGCGCAGGGCCCAGTGCTCGTCGACCACCCATTCGGCGCCAATCCGGTAGTTCCAGGTGTGGTGCCAGTTCTTCATCTCCACCGAGCTGAGCGACGGCGAGGCCGGAAACGTCAGGGCGATGGACTGGAACACCTGCCAGTCGAAGTAGGTGACGTCCGCGTCCAGGACGAGGCACGACAGGGGGTGCCAGGCGAAGCCGATGGCCACCGAGTCCGGGGTGGTGGTGGTGGTGGTCCCACCCTGGTCATAAATCTGACCCTGGAACTGGGGAGGGATGTTGCTGAAGTGGGCCTGGCCATTGTTGAAGTTGTACGTCACCCGGCTCCGGTAGCTGACGCCGATTTGAAACACCTTCTCGATGACGTCGATTTGAATGCCGGCGTTGCCGCCGAAGCCCCAGGCCGAGGCGCCGAGGTCCACCGACGGCTCGGGCGGCTGGTAGTAGCCGGGGGTGGTGCCGAGGTTGATGTTGCGCTGCAGCTCGACGGTGGCGCGGACAATTTGCGCGCCGGCCCCGAAGCGGATGGGGCCGAAGTGCAAGGCCACCGTGGGGTTGATGTCGTAGAGCTTCTGGCTGACGTTGGTGGCGATGAAGCGGCCCGGGTACCCGTCCGGCCAGCCGATGGACAGACCGTAGGGCGTGAAGACGCCGATGCCCACCGTCAGTAAGTCAGAGATGCCGTAGGTGAGGTACAGGTGCGGCGGCGGGATGAGGGTGTGTTGCCCGTTGGTTTGGGTGCCGTCGGCCGAGGTGACGTTGAAGAAGGGCACGATGCCGGTCAGGCCCACCATGTTGTCGATGCCCTGGCCCTGGGCGATGCCGGCAGGGTTGAAGTAGATGCCCGAGGCGTCGTCGACGAAACCCGTCATCGCGCCGGCCATGCCCACCGCGCGCCCCGACTGGAGGTCCAGCTGCGTGCCGGCGGCCCGTGCCTCGCCCGCGGCTGCCACGGAGAGGACCGCCACTGCTGACATGAGCGTCTTCAGCATCTTCATGTGCGTGTGCCTTTTCATGGGGAGCGCTAGTAGGGCGCGGCGCCGGAGAGGAAGCCGACCATCTGCGTCTGGGCGTTGGTGGTCAGCGTCTGACCTGCTGCGCTCGGGGCGCCGCCACAGGTGTGGGATGGAGGGGCGAGGATGAAGGGATGGCGATTGCTCGGCGACACGCAGGCCGGGATGTAGGTGGCGTCCGCCGGCGTGTCGTTGGCGTTGAAGGAGTAGGGCGTATTCGTCTGGTTGAATTGGTACGCCCAGAAGGGGCCGGTGTCGGGCTCGAGCTTGATGCCGGTGGCCGTCGGGTCATGGAGCACGGCCTGGATGAGCTCGAGCGCCGTCGGGTTGGGAACCACCTCGTCACCGACAATCCACTGGACGAAGGTGCGCCGGCCGGCGGGGATGCTGTCTCCGCCGATGACCGCGGGCAGGCCCGTCTTGTGGATGGTGTAGTAGCCCATGTTGGTGGGGTCCGACGGGTCAAGAATCCAACGGGAGATGTCGATGAAGAGGTCGTAGGTGGGGGTGTTGGTGATGATGCCCGCCTCGGCCAGGCCTCCCTGGAAGCCCGCCAGCAGCGAGGCGAAGGAGGGAGAGGTGAGGAGGATGTTCACGAGGTTACCGCCCGGCACGTTGAGACCGGTGTTGTTCACGTTGAAGCCGACGGAGGCATAGAGCGTCCCGAGGATGCCGCCCAGGCTCTGGCCGGAGTAGGAGATGGCCGCGGGATTCAACGCCACGGTGAGATTCGGGAGGCTACCCGCCCCCGTGCCGCTCGCCACGCGGGCGAACTGCGTGTTGTCGATGACTTGCTGCCGGAGGTTGTCCCTGGTGGCGAAGAGGTTCGCCAGGTTGAGCAGGTTCCAGCCGGAGTAGGCGGAGTTGAAGTCCGCGCCTTCACACTTGCCGTCCGGAGCGCACTGGTTTTGTCCGACGAGGAAGCATCCCTCGTCCGCCGTCGGCGTCCCGTAGTCACAGCTGGCGACGGCCGTACGGCTCGTCAGCTGGCAGCGGCCGACGGCGTTGCACGTCGTCGCTGCAGCGGGGGTGCTGGTGCAAATCGCGCTGTCCGGGAAGGGCGCGCCGGCCGGGTCGGCCGCGTCCAGGTAGGCGCCGAAGCCGGTGCAGGTGTTGCGCTCGCCATGCCAGACCTCGTCGATGGCAATCATCACCTGGCCGGCGGTGGCCAGGGAGTTGGCGATGGCGTAGGCATTCGTCTTGTTGCCGCCCAGCCCGTGGCCAAACATCGTCACCGGGTAGCCGCCGCCTGGGGCCGCCGACGTGGGCACGGTCATGATGAATTGCATGGGCACGGCCGCCACGCCGCCGTCCGGGTTGAAGGTGCCCGTGGGGCCAGTCAGCGCGAAGGGGTCGACAATCTCGCCCTGGTAAATTTTCCCGATGTTGGCCGTGGGGATGCCGGCGCTGGTGAGTTGGGGCTTCACGACGCTCGTGACGTCCGCCACCCACAGCGGGTTCCCCGGGAAGCCCAAGAAGGGAATGCCCGTCAGCGCCTGCAGCTGGGAGATTTCGGCCTGGGTCCGGAAGCCCCAGGCTTGGACCACCTTGGTGTAGGGGATGCCTTGCGCCTGGAGGCCGTCGAAGATGGGGGCCAGCCCCTTCTGCAGCTGGTAGAGCTCCTGGGCCTGAGCGTCGGTGAGCAGCGAAACCTGGCTCTTGCCCGCGCCGTCGTCGGCCGCCAGCGGGGCGGTGGTGAAGGGCAGCCGCACCAGGGCGAAGATGGCGCTCGGGATGACCGGCTTTCCGGTGACGTCCCGTAGGGCATTCGTCATGTAGGCGGCGTACGTCGTGAGCTCATCGAGCGGCGAGTTGGGGACGATGCCGAGAACCTGCGGCTTCACGCCGCCGTCGGGCATGGTGGCCGTGACGCTGGGGCATCCCGGGGGGACGTCGCTCAGGCAGTAGCTGACGTTGAGAGGGCCCTGGCTGACCGCGGCTCCGACGCTTGCACCCTCGGCCGCGATGCCGATGGCCAGAGGCGGCGAGATGCTGAGCGGGTCGAGGCTTCCCTGCATCAGCGCGCTGACGCCGTCGTTGGGAAGCGAGAAATTCACGGCGCTGACGATGGTGGCGGTGGTGGAGAAGCCGTTGAGAGTGTTCAACCCGCCAATCAGCTGCGCGAGCACCGGGGGCGTGCCGGGCGGGACGGGCAGGCTGACCAGGCCGCCTCCACCCGTGCGCACGACGTCGTTGGGGAAGGGAATGACGGTGTTGGCCGGGTCGAAGGTCACCTCGGCCTGCGTGGTGATGCTGAACGTCCAGAGGATGGCGACGTTGCCGCGCGGGATGTTGAAGGGCGCTGCGCCCAGCGCCGCGAGCAGTGGCGCATAGCCAGTCTGCAGCTCCTGGAGCTGGACCGCATCGGACTGGGATGGAATCAAGTCCGTGGTGGGGAGACAGCCCGAGCCGGGCCCACCCGGGCCGCCGTCGGGCAACGCGCAGAGGGGGACGGGCGAGGTGCAGTTGCTGGTGCTCTGGCAATTGGCCGCGCTGGAGACGAGCGCCCAGGTGCTGGAGCCCGTCACCTGCTGTCCGTTTGCCCCCATTACCGCGCCGGCCTGGCTCCCGCCGATGACGGCTGCGGCGTAGGTGTGTCCGCGCTGCCACTGCCCACCGGGCAGCGGCCCGACGATGTTCAGCGTTCCGCCGGCGTCAGCCCCGTTGGAGACGTAGCTCGACGTCACCGTCACCGGTGCGGGAGCGGTGGGGTTGGTGATGTCGAGGACGAGGACGCCGGTGGCCAGGCTGCTGGGGTTCAAGTCGCCCGACGTCGTCACGCTCGCTCCGGACTCCATCGGGAAGCCGTCGAGGGTGTCGAGGTACGTCTCGTTGAAGGCTGTCTGTGTCGGCGTGTCGGTCGGGCTCGGCGGCACCTTGACGAGGCCCGTCGACGGGTCGAGGGCCAGGTTGTTCGGCTGGGGCACCACCGCCGGGGATGCTGCTGGGTCGAACTGGATGGTGACGAGCGGAGGGTTGGTGACTTGGCCGACGTCGGGCGTGCACGCAGCCAGAGACGCGGCGAAAACGACGGCAAGGACGACGCACGATGACCGCTGCATTGAGACCCCCTCAGCTCGCCTGGGGCATGCGCCAGGCCACTGATTCGAAAATCGGTCCGCGTCTTCTAGGCCCTTTCATGCCACGGGCCAAGCGAATAGCAGCCATCGCGGTTGCTTACGCACTGAGTCATGAGGGTGTCCCAGGACGCACTGCGGCGCGGGGAAGGTGCGCCGCTTGGCCAGCATCCTGACTAGAATTGGGCGTCCTTCGTGTCCCTTCCGCGAGGTCACACCATGGGCAGCGCCCTGCACGTCACCGCGAACAACTTCCGGGAGACTGTCGAGCAAGGTGGCATCGTGCTCCTCGACTTCTGGGCGCCCTGGTGCGGGCCTTGCCGCTCCTTCGCGCCCGTCTTCGAGAAGGCGGCCACCGACAACCCGGACATCACCTTCGGCAAGGTCAACACCGACGAGGAAGCCGAGCTCGCGGGCGCCTTCGAGATACGCAGCATCCCCACGCTGATGGTCTTCCGCGACCGGGTCCTTCTTTACTCGGAGCCCGGCGCCCTGGGCAGTGCCGCCCTCGAGGACATCGTCCGACAGGCGCGGGCCGTGGACATGGAGAAGGTCCGGGCTGAGATTGCGGCCCAGGGCAGCAAAGTCGGCAGCGGTACGGCGCAGGCCTGAGAGGAAAACACGGGCGGCGAGCCGCGGGCGGCGCAATTCCTGCCCTGCACACGTCCGTCGATACCCGCGCGACTGTCCGGGCGCTCGGCCCAGAGGCATGGCATTCTCTTTCCTGTGCAGCTCGTCGCCGCCGTCGCTCTGACTGTGGTTCTCGGCGCCGGGCCAGACGCGCCGCCCGCGGCCCAGCCCAGCCCAGAGGCCGAAGTCGAGGCGGCGCTCGCTGCCAGCGCCGCCAAGTTGCCGCCAGGGGAAGTGGTGGTGGTGGTGGAGGGCCCGGAGTCGAAGGTGTACCGCCTCGAGGAGGCGACGGTGCGCCTGGACGGGGCGCCGCTGACGGTCTTCGCCGCCCCGGCGTCCGGACCTCTTCCCAAGGGCGCCGAAGTGTCGGATGGCGACCACGTGGTGAGTGCCCGCCTCGTCTACCGCGGGCAGGCCTTCGGGCCTTTCCCTTGGGAGAGCGGGCCCAAGTGGGCGCTGCCAGCGAGGGTGCAGCTCAAAGTCAGTCGCGGCTTGCGCCTCACCATCCACCTCATCGTCGAAACCAACGAGCGCGCGCCGGTGGCGGCGCAGCGTCTCACGCTACGCGCGGAGGTGGAGCCGCAGATGGTGGCGGTGGTGGACGACGCTCCGCTGCCGCCGCCGCCCCTTCCTCAGCTTCCGGTGCCGAGCGAAGCGGCTCCGCCCGTCGCCGCCGCCTCGACGCCTGCTGCTGCCGTGGTGACAGCCGACGTCGCGCCGACGGCTCCGCCGAAGAAAAAGAAGAAGAAGGTGGTGGCCCGGGCACCGCGGCCCGCCCCTGCCGTGCAGGCATCCGCGCCGCCGACGCCCGTCAGCCCGCCGGCGGCGGCCCCCGCCGCCGACACACCGGAGGGCCTGGAGCAGGCGACGGCGCGGTTGCGAAGCGCGCTCGCCGCGCCGAGGGACGGCGGCCCAGCGCCGGCCGGAGGGGGCTCGCGCTGAGGCCGAGACGTCGGGCTGGAAGCTACTTCCGCTCGGCGGCCAGCTTCTCGCGGTAGGCCTTCATCATCGCCTCTTGCTCGGCGCGTGGCACCGGCGAGTAGCGGGCGAATTCCATGGTGAATTCGCCTTTGCCCTGGGTGGCGGACCGGAGGTCGGTGCTGTAGCCGAACATCGAGTTCAGTGGCACCTCGGCCACCGCGACGACGTAGCCCTCGCGGTTCTCGGTGCTGAGGATGGTGCCGCGCCGCTGGTTGAGCTGTCCCACCACCGAGCCCTGGAAGTCCTCCGGGGCCTGGACCTCGACCTTCATGATGGGCTCGAGGATGACTGGCTTGGCGGCGTCATAGCCCTCGCGGAAGCCCATCAGCGCTGCCGTCTTGAAGGCTTGCTCCGAGGAGTCGACCGCGTGTGAGGCGCCGTCGTTGATGACGTAGCGGACGCCAGTCACCGGGAAGCCGATGAGGCTCCCCTTCTTGAGCGCCTCGCGGAAGCCCTTCTCCACCGCCGGGATGAACTCGCGCGGAATCGCGCCGCCGGTGATGTCGTCGACGAACTCGTCGTGCTCCACCGCGTCGGGGGGCAACGGCTCGAGGTAACCGCACACCCGGCCGAACTGTCCCGAGCCGCCGGTCTGCTTCTTGTGCGTGTAGGCGAAGTCGCCGCGCTGGGTGATGGTCTCCCGGTACGCCACCTGGGGCTTGCCGGCGTTGACCTCGCAGCCATACTCGCGCTTCATGCGCTCGATGTAGATTTCGAGGTGCAGCTCGCCCATCCCGCTAATGATGGTCTGCGCCGACTCCTCGTCGCGGTGCACGCGGAAGGTGGGGTCTTCCTTGGTGAAACGGTTCAGGGCCTTGGAGAAGTTGGCCTGGCCGGCGCGCTCCTTCGGCGCCACGGCGAGCGAGATGACCGCGTCCGGCACGAACATCGACGTCATCGTGTAATTCACCGTGCCGTCGGTGAAGGTGTCGCCCGAGGCGCATTCCACGCCGAAGAGCGCCACGATGTCGCCACCGTAGGCCTCCTCCACGTCGTTCATCTCGTTGGCGTGCATGCGCACGATGCGGGGCACCTTCACCTTGCGCTGGTTGCTCTGGTTGTAGATGAAGTCGCCCTTGGCCACGTGGCCCTGGTAGATGCGGACGTAGGTCAGCTGTCCGTAGCGACCGTCCTCCAGCTTGAAGGCCAGTCCCACGAAGGGCTTCTCCGGGTCCGAGCTGAGGGTGACTTTCGCCTCGTTGTTCTTCTGGTCCAGCGCCTCGTTGACCACCTCGGTGGGGTTGGGAAGGTAGTCCCCGACCGCGTCGAGCAAGAGCTGCACGCCCTTGTTCTTGTAGGCCGAGCCGCAGAAGACCGGCGTCATCTTGAGGGCGATGGTGGCCCGGCGAGCCGCCGCCTTCAGCTCCTCGCTGGAGATGGGCTCGTCGTGGACGAACTTCTCGGCCAGGATGTCGTCGACGTTGGCCACGCCCTCGATGATGTCGTGACGGGCTTGCTTGGTCGCCTCGGCGTACTCCGCCGGAACCTCTTCCTCGCGAACAATCTCGCCCATCTCCCCGTCGAAGTAATAGGCCTTGCCGACGATGGGGTCGATGATGCCCTCGAAGCGGTCCTCGGCCCCGATGGGGACCTGCATCATGACCTGGTGGTGTCCGAGCTTTTCATGCAGCTGCGCACCCACCCGGGCGTAGTTGGCGCCGGCGCGGTCCATCTTGTTGACGAAGGCGAGCCGCGGCACCTTGTAGCGCCGCATCTGCCGGTCGACGGTAATCGACTGGCTCTGCACGCCGGACACCGAGCACAGGACCAGGATGGCTCCGTCCAGCACCCGGAGCGCACGCTCCACCTCGATGGTGAAGTCGACGTGTCCCGGGGTGTCGATGATGTTGATGCTGGTGTCTTTCCAGGCGCAGTAGGTGGCTGCGGACTGGATGGTGATGCCCTTCTCCCGCTCCAGGTCCATGGAGTCCATCTTCGCCCCGACCCCATCCTTGCCACGCACCTCGTGAATCTCGTGGATGCGTCCTGTGTAATAGAGGATGCGCTCGGTGAGCGTGGTCTTGCCCGAGTCGATGTGGGCAGAGATGCCGATGTTGCGGACTTTTTCGATGGGAAAAGAGGACGCCATGATTCGTGTGCTTCCTTGAAGGGACTCTAAAGGTGGTGGGCCGCGGGCCTGTACTCGACAACCGCTTGGATTGCCAGAGGGGCACCGGTAAGTGCCCGAAGTTGATGACTTACCCTAATGCAGCGCGGCAAAGGCGCAAGTAAGCCCTCGCGACCGCTCAGCGGAGGCTGTCCAGCCAGGCCGTCGTCCGGCGCACCGCCTCGGGGAAGGAGGGAGCGACGAAAATCATGTCCTGGTAGACGGTCGGGTCGTACGGACGGGCCGCCATCTGCTCGAAGTTGAGGGGGACGAGCTGCGCCTCCTTGCTGAAGCGCTCCAGCTCCCCGAAGGAGGAGAGGAGCCCCGCGCCGTAGGCCTTGGGCTTGCCGTCCTCGTAGGCCGCGCCGAATTCCAGCGTGTACCAGTAGACGCGCTCGATTTGCTTGAGCACCTCATCGCTGACGCGCTCCGCCGCACGGCCAAAGGCCCGGTTGATTTCGGCGAAGCCTGGGTCGGCCAGCGTCGCTGCATGGCCCACCAGCTCATGCACGATGTCCGGCTCCGGCGTGTAGAGGGGGACGGTGTGGTGGCGAATGTACTGGGTGGAGAGGAATTGGTCGGACTTGAGGTTCCCGAGAAAGGCCCGGGAGGCCACCAGCCCCGCCACCGGCACCATGGTGAAGCCCGTCTTCGGGACGAGCTTGACGTTCACCTCTCGGAGTTGAGGGATGTGGGTGCGGGGAAAGGCGAAGAGCGTCGAGCAGTACCGGTACTCGCGGGAGCCGAAGCGGTCGTGCAAGGGAGCCAGGTGCTGCCAGACGGCCTTCCACACCCCGTGCTCCGTGTCGTCGTACTCCACGTCGGGCACCGGGTCGCCCACCCGCCAACGGAAGGCCCGCTGCGCGATGGCATTCCGGCGCTGCCGGTACACCGGGTCCCGGAACCCTGGGTGGTTCTGGTCGAGCTGCACCAGGTCCTCCTGGCCCGTGTTCGGCTCGGTGCTTCGCGCTGACGTGCTGGAGGGGTCCGCAGGCATCTTGTGAACGTCCATTGTAAACGCTTCATCCCACGGACGCCCGCCAGCGCGTCCCTCGTGGCCGGGCTGGCGCACAAGCCCCGACAAGCCAGCCTTTCTGCCGCCCCCCAGCGACAGAAAAGCCGTGTTACTGCTTGGCGTCGAGGTGCCGCCGCCACCCGTGGAAGCCCCTGCCTCGCCCCTGGTCCGTGCCGTGGTGCGCCTCCTGCTCCGTGGCCTCGGGGGGTTACCGCCTTCTGCACGGGCATGGCTGGCGCGAGGGCTCGGGCGTCTCGTCTTCACCCTGGGCATCCGGCGACGCCTCACGCTGGGGCAGCTGGGCTGGGCCTTCCCGGGCTGGAGCCCGGCAGAACGGCGGGCCGTGGCGCGCCGCACCTACGAGACCATGGCGCGGGCCGCGCTCGATGCCCTCGTCTCCCAGAGCCTCTCGCCCCAGGCCTTGGCCACGCTGGTCGAGGGCGAGGAAGGCCAGGCTTTCCAGAAGGCGCTGGCCAGAGGACGCGGCCTCCTCATCGTCACAGCCCACTTCGGAAGCTGGGAGCTCCTCGGCGAGGCCGTCACCCGGCAGGGCCTGCCGCTCAACGCCGTGGTGCGACCGCTGAAGGGCGCCTTCAACGCCGAGGTGGTGGCTGGCCGGCTGCGCTCGGGCATGCGGCTGCTTCCCCAGAGGAATGCGCTCCCCAGTGCCCTGGCCGCCCTACGCCGAAACGAGGTGGTGACGGTGCTGCTCGACCAGGCCGTCGGTGGCAAGCACGCGCTCTTCGTTCCCTACTTTGGCCGCCCCGCCGCGACGACGCCCCTGGTGAGCATCGCCGCGATGCGCTCCGGGGCGCCGGTGATGGTGTCGGTCGGGAGGCGGGTGGGGGAGGGGTTCCGCCTCTTCGTCGAGGGGCCATTCCCCGTGCCCTCCACGGGCGACCGCGCGCGCGACCTCTGGACGCACACCGCGGCGCTCACCGCTGCCATCGAGCGCCTCGTCCGCAAGAATCCCGACCAGTGGCTCTGGCTTCACCGGAGGTGGAAGCTTCTGCCGAAGGCCGAGGAGCGGCTCCGGCTCGAGTTGCTGGCGCTGGTGGAGGACGCGGCGCGAGCGCGGGCCGCGCTCGGAGCCGAGGGCAGGCCCTTCGACGAGGACGCACCGGAACTGGACGGCATCTGCCGGCGTAACCTTTCGTGGCTGGCGGCGCTGGTGGATGCGCGCGGGTGGCCCGGCCGCTCGCTGGCCGGCGAGGATGGGGAGGAGGCGGCCTGGCGCATCCTTCAGGAAGGCAAGGACGAGCCAGCGCTGCAACGGCGCTGCCTGCTCCTTTTGGAGAAGGCCGCCGCGGCCGGGGAGGCGCCGGCCATCCAGCCCGCCCTCCTCGCCGACCGCATTCGCTTCTTCGAGGGCCGCCCGCAGCTGTACGGGACGACGCTCGACTGGAATGGAGAGGGACTGCTCACTGCCGGGGCCCTCGAGGCTCCCGCGGAGGTGGATGCCCGTCGCGCGGCGCTCGGCCTCGGGCCCTTGGCGCTTGCAGTCGAGCAACGCCTGCGCGGGGCGAAGGAGACTCCGCCCACCGACCCGGCAGCCCGTCTGCGTGAATTCGAGGCCTGGGCGCGCAGGGCGGGCTGGCGCATGTGACGGGAGGGCTCCCGGGGCGTTAAGACGCTAGGGGTCCGTAGACGGAGGAGAGACGGTGGCCGACGAGCGCAGAGACTCGCTGAACGAGAGTGTGGCCCGCGTGCGCCAGGCGATGCATCGCAGCTGGGCCGACCCGGTGCAGCAGGCCACGGGCATCGACCCCCGCGAGTGGATGGACGACTGGCGAGATGAACGACGTCAGATGCGGCGGGAACGACGGCTGAACCGACACCATGGCTCCAGGGCCAAGGGAGTCGTCTTTCTCGGCGTGGCGGGCGTCCTCTTCTTCATGGGTTTCAACACGGCCACCTACTGGATGTGGTGGGTGGCCCTTGGGTTTGCAAGCGCCGGGGTGGCAAGACTCTTCAGCGGTGGGGCCAAGGACGCTGTCGTCCAGGGCCAGGCCACGCCCCTGGCCCAGCCCGCGCAGCCCCTTCAGGACATGGCCAACCTGGCTCGCGTCGACGCGCTCTGCGAGAAGCTTCTCGAGGAGCTGCGCAAGGGCCCGGCCGTGCTGCGCGAGGTGGTGCGCAACCCGGAAGAGTCGGTGCGTGGCCTGCGGGACACCATTCACGGGCTGGCCAAGCGGGAGGCGGAGCTGCGCGCCCTGGTGACAAACGCCGACGGCGAGCGGCTCAAGACCGAGCGCCTGGACGTCGTCGCCCGCCGCGACTCCGCCTCGGACCCGGTGACCCGCGAGCGATGGGAAGGAGCCCTCCAGGCGCTGGATGCGCAGCTCCAGCACCGGGAGACGCTGCGGACGCAAGGCGCGCGCCTGGAAGCGGAGCGGGTACGGCTCGGCTACACGCTGGAGAACCTCTACACGCAGGTGCTCGCCGTGCGCTCGACGGCGGGCTCCAACGACGCCGGCGCTCAGCTCAAGCAGGGGGTGGAGCGACTGGGGGACGAGATTTCTGCGGTGGCCGACGCGCTCGAGTCGATGCAGGCCGTGGACCCGGGGCCGAGCGCCGCCGAGAAAGCGCCCACCCTGCCGACACCGCGCACCCGCATTTGAAGGCAGCGGGCCGCGGCCCTCACCGCGGCACGGCAGTCCCGCTGACGACGGTGTCCTTCTCGGCGTTCCAGTAAGCGTGCGCCAGGCACTCGGTGCTGTGAGCGAGCCCGACGCGGCCAGAGCAGTCGAGCAGCACCAGTCCCCCACGGCCTTGCACGCGCTCGAGAAGCAGGGCCACCGCAGCGCTGGCAGCCGCTTGCGCGCCGAGGCCCGCCTCCAGGCAGTGCATGGCCCGCATCGCGAGCCCCACCCGGAGGATGTGCTCCCCCCACCCGGTGCAGGCCACGCCTCCAAGCCGGTCGTCGGCCGAGTAGCCGATGCCCGGCAACGGGGCGTCGCCGACACGGCCCGGGAGGCTGAAGGCCACGCCGCCGGTGCTGTTTCCAGCGGCCATGTGTCCGCGGGCGTCGAGCGCCACCGCCCCCACGGTGTCCGCCGGGCCGAAGCTGTCGGCCGCCGTCCGTTCGCCCTTGAGAAACTGCTGGTGGCGGGCCGCTTCCCTCGGGACGACGAGGGAGAGGTTGTCCACCTCGGGGAAGCCCTGGGTGCGGGCGAAGGCCTCGGCGCCCTGGCCGACGAGGAAGTGGTGCTCGCTTTTTTCGAGGACGCAACGGGCGAGCACGACGGGATTCTTGAAGTGCTTCACCGCCGCCACGGCGCCCACCTTCAGGGAGGTGCCGTCCATCAACCCCGCGTCGAGCTCGACCGAGCCGTCGGCCACCAGCACCGAGCCGGTGCCGGCATCGAAGGCCACGTCGTCCTCTAAGTGGAGGATGGCGGCCTCGACGGCGTCCAGGGCCGAGCCACCGGCGAGGAGGACGGCCTTGCCCTTTTCTGCCGCCGCGGCGCAACCGGCCCGGTGCGCCTCTCGCTCGGCGGCAGGAATGCTCCACGCTCCGCCATGCACCACCAGCGCCGGCAAGCGACGTAGCCTGGCCGCCCCGTCTTTTTGCCGCGCGCCCATTCCGCCCAACTTCACCACACTTGGGGCTCCTCAGCGGCGCTCGCCCGCGCCCCCGGCGGAGGGGGTCGCCTGCGAAAGACGCGCTCCCTCTCTCACGAGCTCGCTGGCCAGCCGGGAGAGGCGTTTCCGCTTCGCCTGACCAAAGTCCTTCACCAGAAGGGAGAGCTCCCGTTCGACTTCCCTGGCGAACCCCTGCGCCAGCTCCTGTCCCCGTGGAGCCAGGCCCACGTGGACCGCTCGCCGGTCCTCGGCCGTGGTGATGCGCCGGACCAGGCCACGCCGTATGGCTCGGTCGACCAGTCCAGTGACGCTCGACTTGTCGAGATTCAGAATCGCAGCCAGCTGCAGCATCCCCGGTTCGCGGCCGCGCAGCACACCCAGCATCCGGACCTGGATGATGGACAGGTCATGCCGTGCGGCGATTCGACCAAGGATGGTTTGCACCAGGAAGGAGAGCTGGACCAGGCCATCGACGATGCCGAGGTCCTCCGAATCGGCCTTCGGTCGGGCGCGTGTCCGCTGGAGCGTCGTCATGGTCCGAACCCTACTTGACTTTGTTTGCGACGCAAACAATATTATTTGTGACACAAACTATATTGGTCAAGAACTCCACCGAGACCTCTCATGCACGCCGCCGTCGTCCGCTCCTTCGACCATCCGCCGCGCTACGAATCCTTCGATTTGCCGCCGGCCTCGGGACCGCACGAGGTCGTCGTCGACGTCCTGGCTTCTGCCCTGCATCCGCGCGTCCGCTCGGGCGCATCCGGGTCCCACTATGCCGACGAGAGGGTTCTTCCGATGATTCCCGGCATCGACGGGGTGGGCCGGCTCGCCGATGGAAAGCGCGTCTACTTCGTCGTCCACGACACGCCCTTCGGGACGATGGCGGACCAGGTGGTGGCGGACCGCCGTCGCTGCGTCCCGGTTCCCGACGGCGTCGACGACGCCACCGTGGCCGCCGCCATGAATCCCGCCATGTCGTCCTGGATTGCTCTACGACTGCGCGCGCCCCTGCAGCCTGGGCAGAGCGTCCTGGTGCTCGGCGCGACGGGCAATGCCGGACGGATGGCGCTGCAGATTGCCAAGCGGCTTGGTGCCGGCCGAGTCGTCGGCGCTGGCCGAAACCCGGAGAGGCTCGCCGAGCTCGAGGCGGATGAGGCGGTTTCGCTTTCCGGGAGCCCCGACTCGGTGGCGGCCGCCATCGCCAGGGAGGCGTCGGAGGTCGATGTCGTCGTTGACTACCTGTGGGGTCCGCCGGCCGAGCAGGCCATGGTGGCGATGCTCAGAGCCCGCGCCGACCGCAGCCGTGCCCTCCACTGGATTCAGATTGGCTCGATGGCCGGCCCGACGATGGTGCTGCCGTCGGTTGCGCTCCGCTCCACCAACCTCCGCGTGCTCGGGAGCGGGCAGGGGTCCGTCCCGGTGGCGGACATCGTCGCCGAGTTGCCGCACCTCATCGAGGAGCTCGCCGCGGGGCGGCTCACCGTCAATCCCGTGCGGGTGCCGCTGGCCAACGTCGAGTCGGCCTGGACGGCGCCAGAGTCTCCAGGGCAGCGAATTGTCTTCATGCCCGCCGGCGTCGCCGCGCGCTGAAAGACAGTCCCCTCCCAAGAGAGGAAGGCTGGCATTCGCCTCCTCGGGGCCCGCGGGCTACCGCACGAAGGGCTGGTGGACGCCCCGGGTGGGGAGCCGGGATGGCTGTCCGAGAAGAAAGGCGTCGGCGGCCCTGGCCGCCTCGCGGCCGTCCGAGATGGCCCAGACGATGAGGCTCGCCCCGCGGCTCGCGTCCCCGGCGGCAAAGACACCCGAGGCCGAGGTGGCAAAGCCGGCGTCGACGCGGATGTTCCCCCGCGCGTCGAGCTCGAGCCCGAGCTGGCTACACAGGAACGAGGTGTCCGGCCCCACGAAGCCCATGGCCAGCACCAGCATGTCCACCGGGAAGGTGACTTCGCTTCCCGGCACCTCGGTGAAGCGCAGCTCGCCCTTCGGCCCCCGGCCGAGCTCGACTTTCACCGCGTGGAGCCCGCTGAGTTGCCCGTCCGTCCCGCTCAGCCGCTGCGTCAAGACCCCGAAGACGCGCTCGCCGCCTTCTTCCTGGCTCGACGAGGTGCGGAAGATGAGGGGCCACTGCGGCCAGGGGTTACTGGCACCGCGCTCGCGCGCCGGCATCGGCAGAAGCTCAATCTGGTGGACGTCGAGCGGCTTCTGTCGCAATGCCGTGCCCAGACAGTCCGAACCGGTGTCTCCACCCCCGAGGATGATGACGCGCTTTCCGTGCGCCGAGGGCGCGTCCACCGGGACAAGCTGTCCCGCCAGCCGACGGTTTTGAGCCTCGAGAAAGTCCATCGCCCGCACCACGCCCCGCAACTCCCGACCCGGCACCTCGAGCTCGCGCGGCCGCTGGGCCCCCACGGCCAGCACCACCGCGTCGTGCTGGGCCCGCAGGGCATCGAAGGTTGGCTCCCGGCCGACGTCGATGCCCGTCCGGAAGTGGACGCCTTCCTCCTCGAGGACGGCCAGGCGTCGGTCGATGACCCACTTCTCGAGCTTGAAGTCGGGGATGCCGTAGCGAAGAAGGCCACCCAGGGCGGGTGCGCGCTCGTAGACGGTCACCGTGTGGCCCGCCTGGTTGAGCTGCGCCGCGGCGGCCAGACCCGCTGGGCCGCTCCCCACCACCGCCACCCGCTTTCCCGTCCGCGAGGAGGGAAGGCGGGCCCGCACCCAGCCCTCGCGGAAGGCGCGCTCGGCGATTTCCTTCTCCACCGTCTCGATGGACACCGGGTCCTGGTCGATGGCCAGGACGCAGGCCGCCTCGCACGGCGCCGGGCAGAGGCGCCCGGTGAATTCCGGGAAGTTGTTGGTGCTGTCCAGCGCGAGAAAGGCCGACTGCCAGTGGTTGCGAAAGACGTGGTCGTTGAATTCGGGGATGAGGTTTCCGAGCGGGCAGCCCTGGTGACAGAAGGGCACGCCGCAGTCCATGCACCGGCCGGCCTGCTGCCGCGCCGTCTCCTCGGGAAGGGCCTGGGTGAATTCCGTCCAGTCCTCCAGCCGCTCGGACTTGGAGCGCTTGGCGGGAGCCGCGCGCGGCCACTCCAGAAAGCCAGTCACCTTCCCCAAAGGGTTCAGCCCTCCACAGCGCGCAGACGCGCCGGCGCGGGCGGCGGCCGCATGGCGGCGCGCCGCGCCTGGAGGACGGCCTTGTAGTCGGTGGGCAGGACTTTCACGAAGTGGGGGACGAGGTGCTGCCAGTTGTCCAGCACCCGGCGTGCAAGAGGGCTCCCGGTGTGGCGCAGGTGGTTCTCCACCAGCCCGTAGACGAGCCAGATGTCCGACTCGTCGACGAGGGACTCGAGCTCCACCATCGCCGTGTTGCAGCGGGCGCGGAAGCGACGCTCCCGGTCGAGGACGAAGGCCAGCCCGCCACTCATTCCAGCGGCGAAGTTTCGGCCGGTCCCTCCGAGGACCACCACCACGCCGCCGGTCATGTACTCGCAGCCGTGGTCCCCCACCCCTTCCACCACCGCCGTCGCGCCGCTGTTGCGGACGGCAAAACGCTCGCCGGCCAGGCCCGAGACGTAGAGCTCCCCGGACGTCGCGCCGTAGAGGACGGTGTTGCCCACCGCCACGTTGTCCTCGGGTGCGAAGCGGCTGGCCGCGGGAGGCCGGACGATGATGCGGCCACCGGACAGTCCCTTGCCGGCATAGTCGTTGGCGTCTCCCTCCAGCTCCAGCGTCACGCCGGAGGCCAGGAAGGCGCCGAGGCTCTGGCCGGCCGAGCCGCGCAGCCGCACCCGGATGCTGTCGTCGTGCAGCCCCGTCGCCCCCCGCCGCCGGGCAATCTCCCCGCTCAGCATGGCGCCCACGGCGCGGTGCGCGTTGTGTACCGGGAGCACCACCATGGTGGGCGGACCGCCATCGAGGGTGGCCCGGGTGCGCCTGAGGAGCTCGTGGTCGAGATGGTCCGAGACGTCCTTGCGCTGCACGGTGAGGCAGCGCCGCGGGACGCCCGGAGCGGCGCGCGGCGGTGCCAGCAGCGCCGAGAGGTCGAGCGTCCGTGTCTTCCAGTGCTGGAGGTCCGTCCGGCGGCGAAGGAGGTCCACCCGGCCGACCACGTCATCGAGCGTCCGTGCGCCGAGGGAGGCCAGAAGCCGGCGGACCTCCTCGGCGACGAAGTGGAAGAAGTGCACCACGCCTTCGGGTGAGCCCGAGAAGTGCTTTCGCAGCTCCGGGTCCTGGGTGGCGATGCCCACCGAGCAGGTGTTGAGGTGGCACTTGCGGAGCATGATGCAGCCCAGCGCCACCAGCGAGGCGGTGGCCATTCCGAATTCCTCGGCCCCCAAGAGCGCCGCCACCACCACGTCGCGCCCCGTCCTCAGCCCGCCGTCGACCTGGACGCGGATGCGGTCCCGCATCTGGTTCTGAACCAGGACTTGCTGCGTCTCGGCCAGGCCGAGCTCCCAGGGAAGCCCGGCGTACTTGATGCTCGAGACGGGCGAGGCGCCGGTGCCACCCTCGTAGCCGGAGATGACGACGCAGCCGGCGCCGGCCTTCGCCACACCGGTGGCCACCGTCCCCACCCCCACCTCGCTCACCAGCTTCACGCTCACCCGGGCGCTCGGGTTCACCGACTGCAAGTCGTAGATGAGCTGTGCCAGGTCCTCGATGGAATAGATGTCGTGGTGGGGCGGAGGGGAGATGAGCGTCACTCCGGGGGTCGACCACCGCACCTTGGCGATGCGCTCGTCCACCTTGTGGCCGGGAAGCTGGCCGCCCTCGCCCGGCTTGGCCCCCTGGGCGATTTTGATTTGGAGCTCGTCGGCGTTCACCAGGTACTCGGCCGTGACGCCGAAGCGGGCCGAGGCCACCTGCTTGATGGCGCTCTTGCGCAAGTCGCCGTTGGCATCCGGGACGTAGCGGCGTGCCTCCTCGCCGCCCTCCCCGGAGTTGCTTCGGCCCCCGATGCGATTCATGGCGATGGCCAGTGTCTCGTGGGCCTCGGCGCTGATGCTGCCGAAGGACATGGCTCCGGTGACGAAGCGCTTCACGAGCTCGCTCGCCGGCTCCACCTCCGCCAGCGGCACCGGCGTGCAGGCGTCGGTGGCGAGGGTGAGCAGACCGCGAAGCGTGGCCGCGGTGTGTGTCTCGTCGTTGGCCGCCTGCGAGTACTGGGCGTAGAGCTCCGGGTTTCCGGACTGCACCGCCGCCTGCAGCAGGGCCAGCGTGGTGGGGTTCCAACGGTGGTGCTCTCCCCGGCGCCGCCACTGGTAGAAGCCGCCAACCGGGAGCGAGGCGAGGTCCGCCGGTGCGACGCCGAAGCCCCGTTCATGGCGCTCCAGCGCCTCGCGCCCGAGCTCCGCCAGGCCGATGCCTCCCAGCCGCGACGCCGTCCCGGTGAAGTGCTTGTCGATGAGTGCCTGGTCGAGCCCCACCGCCTCGAAAATCTGTGCGCCCCGGTACGACTGGAGGGTGGAGATGCCCATCTTGGACATCACCTTGAGGAGCCCCTCGGAGATGGCCTTGCGGTAGTGCTCCTCGGCGGTGGCCTCGTCGAGCGACGCCTCTCCGGTGAGCGCCTGCGCTCGCACCGTGTCGAAGGCCAGGTAGGGGTTCACCGCGGCTGCGCCAAAGCCGAAGAGGAGGGCGAAGTGGTGCACCTCGCGGGCCTCGGCCGTCTCCACCAGAAGGCCTGTTTGCATCCGGACGCCGTCGCGGACCAGCCGTTGCTGCACCGCGGACAGTGCCAACAGGACGGGAATGGCCACCGACCGGGCATCCACGCCGCGGTCGCTGAGGATGAGGATGCTGCAACCCTCGTCGAGTGCCTCGGTGGCCTCGCGGGTAACGCGGTCCACTGCCGCTTCGAGGGCAGCTGGGCCCCCGTCCGTCGGGTAGAGGAGCGAGAGGGTGCGCGGCTGAAACATCCCTTGCGACTTGATGGCGGCGAGCCGGGCCATCTCCTGGTTGGTGAGGATGGGCCCCGGCAGCGTGAGGCGGTGGCATTGCTCCGGCGTCTCGTCCAGGGTGTTCCCGTCCGGGCCCGTGGCGGTGGCCAGCGTCATCACCAGCGACTCGCGGATGGGGTCGATGGGTGGGTTGGTGACCTGGGCGAAGAGCTGGTGGAAGTAACGGAAGAGATTCGGTGCCTGGTCGCTGAGGACGGCCAGCGGCGTGTCGTTGCCCATCGAGCCCACTGGCTCGTGTCCGCCCTCGGCCATCGGCTCGAGCAGAAGCCGGACGTCTTCGTCGGTGTAGCCGAAGGCACGTTGCAGCCGCGCCAGCTGCTCGCCCTCCAGGGACTGCGGTGCAGGGACGGTGGGGAGCTCGTCGAAGGTGAAGACATTCTTCTCGAGCCACCGGCGGTAGGGCCAACGGCCGGTGATGTCGCGCTTCAGCTCGTCATCCTCGACGATGCGGCCTTCCTCGGTGTCCACCAGGAACATCCGGCCCGGCTGAAGTCGGCCCTTGCGGCGAACCCGTTCCGGCGGGACCTCCAGGACCCCGGCCTCGGAGGCGAGGATGACCTTGTCGTCGTCGGTCTCCATCCACCGGGCAGGGCGCAGCCCGTTCCGGTCGAGTGTGGCCCCGATGCGGATGCCGTCGGTGAAGGCGATGGCCGCCGGGCCATCCCAGGGCTCCATCAATGCGCTCGAGTACTCGTAGTAAGCGCGCCGGCTGTCGTCCATGCCGGTGTCGCTCTCCCAGGCCTCGGGAATCATCAACATCATCGCCTGGGGCAGGGTGCGGCCGCCCATGGTGAGCAGCTCGAGCATGCTGTCGAATTGCGCCGAGTCGCTGGCGTCCTCCCGGATGATGGGGAACAAGCGGTCCACGCTGCCGAAGAATTTCGCGGACTGCAGCTGGCTGCGGCGCGCGGCGAGCCAGTTGCGATTGCCCCGCACGGTGTTGATTTCCCCGTTGTGGGCAATCAACCGGAAGGGCTGGGCCAGTTCCCAGGTGGGAAAGGTGTTGGTTGAAAAGCGCGAGTGGACGAGCGCCAGCGCGCTCACCATGTCCGGGTCCTGGAGGTCCCGGTAGAAGCGCTGCAGGCGCGTCGGCAGCAGCAAGCCCTTGTAGACGATGGTCTCCGCCGAGAGGCTGACGATGTGGAAGCGGCCTTCCGGGTCGAGTCCACGCTCACGGACGCGGTTCTCCACCAGCTTGCGGATGACGTAGAGCTTTCGCTCGAAGGCGGAGGGCACCACCCGGCGCCGGGCGACGTAAATCTGCCGGAGCACCGGGACACTCTCCCGGGCGAGCCAGCCCATCTGACTCTCGTCGATGGGGACATCCCGCCAGCCGATGACGCGCTGGTGCTCCTCCTCCGCCACTTCCTCGAAGACCGCCTCGCAGGCGGCCCGTGCCACAGGGTCGTGGGGCAGGAAGACTTGTCCGACGCCGTAGCAGCGCCGCCTCGGCATGTCGAAGCCGAGCCGCAGTCCCTCGCGCTTGAAGAAGCGGTGCGGCAGCTGCAGGAGGATGCCGGCACCGTCGGCCGTCTCCGGGTCAGCGCCGCAGGCCGCCCGGTGGCTCAGCCGGTCCAGGATGCCGAGCGCATCCTCGACGATGGAGCGGGACTTCTCGCCGCGAATGTGGACGACGAAGCCCACGCCGCAGGCGTCGTGCTCCGTCGTTGGGTCGTAAAGGCCGTATTTCTGAGGCAGGGGCAACCCCGACCCTCCTGTCCGTCAGGGTGGGAGAACATGACGGTAGGTAAGACTGTAATGCGATGCGTCGTCCGGACTCAAACCATTGGCGGCTAGAGCGCCAGGCGAAGCCCGAGACCGAGCTGGAGGATGGGGGCCGGAACGCTGACGTCGATGGAGGGACTGCCGTCGAGGGAGACGCCGGGGATGTCGAAGCCGAGCCGGAACTCGCCACCTCGGTGGCCGTAGTCCACCGAGGCGTACGACTCGACCTGGAGGTAGCTGAGGACGGTGATGATGAAGTCCACCCGGGTGATGAAGCTCCGGTCGCTGAGGTCCCCGATGTTGGTGAGCACCCAGGTTGTCTTCGCCGTGGTGTCCGTCAGCGTCGCGCTCAGCACCAGGTAATTCCGTCCCAAATAGAAGGGCTGAAAGTAGCCCTGGAAGATGAGGTTCGGGTACTGGGAGGCCTGGAAGCTGGCGGTGTTGAAGAAGTATTCGGCTCCAAGCGTGATGCTCTTGTTCCCCTCGAAGTTGATGCCGTAGCTGAGGCCGGCCACGGCCTGAAAGATGGGGCTCGGAGGCTGCAGAAGGGGACCAAACCGGTAGGGAGACGAGGGCGGGACGGTGATGTCGGGGGCGCCGGACGCCGCGCACGTCGCGTTGGTTGGCATGTTGGGGAAGTCGAGGCATTGCTTCAGCACCGCCTCGCCATAGACGTCGAGGTCCCCGATGCCCGCCGTCACGAAGCTTCCGGTTCGCCAGGCGCGATTCCTCTGGGCGAGGGCATTGACGCCCACCGCACCGCCCTTGAAGTCGTACTCGATTTGTCCCGCTCCGCCGACGTCATTGAGGAGCCCGTTGGAGGTGGTGGCCGTCCCGCTGGTGAGGTTCACCGAGCCGCTCGAACCGCCGATGGTCGTCCCGAGGGTGCTCACGTTCTGCGTTGGCTCGAAGACCGCCACCGCGGTGAAGGTGAGCCCCGTCTTCTCCCAGGGGACTTGGACGCGCAGCATGCTCACGCCGAGGCGGGCATCGAAGACGGCCAGCGGGTCCCGGGGCTGGCTGGCGAGGAAGTCGTCGGGATTGAAGTACACCCCGGTGCCCCACTTCACGTGTTGCCGTCCGGCGGTGACGAAGGCACTGCGAGCGATGTCGAAGGTGAGCCAGGCCTGGTCCAGGTAGACGGCCGGATTGCTGGCCGTGGTGAGCCCGAGCGAGCTCGCCGGAACGCCCGTCACCACCTCGCTGGTGTTGAGGAGCGGGTCGTAGGTGAGCCGTCCAAGCACGAAGGCCCGCAGTCGGTCGGTGGGCCGAGCGTCGAGGTAGACATCGAGCAGAGTGGGAACGGAGAAGCTGGACTTTCCGAGGCCCTGGCCTTGGGCGACGGAGAGGATGCTTCGCATGTAGAACTGTCCGCCAATCTTCAGCGCGTCGTCCTTCACCAGGCCCGAGGCGAAAGCGTCCGCTGCTGGAGCGCCGGTGAGTATCTGCTGCTCCCCCGCGGGGCTCGACCGGTCCGGCTCGGTGCCGGCGCCCGGCGCCATCGACGGGTTGGAGGGCGGTGGGGCTTGCGCGCCGGGCGTCCCGGCGTCCGGGGCCGGCCCGAAGAGGGCGTCCTCGTCTGGCCGCCCCTGCGCAAAGGCGGTGCTGGCGACGAGTCCCCAGAGGAGCACCGTCGCGCGCCAGGTCATCGGCTCTTTGCCTCGAGCCAGGCCTTGGTGAAGATGTTCGCCTCGAGCGGGCGGAGGTCGACGCTCTTCATCACCACGATGGTGCTGTTTGCCTTCTCCACCTCATCGTAGATGCGGATTTCCCCTGGGTACCAGACGTCGGCCTTCTTCGATTCGCTGTAGAGCTTCTGCCAGCGTGGGTAGTAGAGGGTCCGCATCAGTCGGCCCGACAGCGCGAACTCCTGGCGCTTGAGGACGTTGCCGCTCACCTGGTCCACCCAGAGCTTCACCACCGGAAATGCGACGTCGGTGTTGGGCTTGACGTGGAGCTCGAGCTCCCAGACGTCGAATTGACCAAGCTTTCCCTCGCCCTTGGCCGTGGCGTCGTACTCCTCCACCAGCTTCGACTGGTCGAAGTCCGCCCGGCGGCTGTCGGTCCCGGCGATGCGCTCCCGCTCGGTGCGTCGGTCCCATTTCCCGGTGCCCGGGTCGTAGGACCAGAGGTTCTTGTCCAGCCGGATGTAGCCCTTGCCCGCCTCGCCTTTGGGCTTGGTGAAGAGAATCATCAACTTCTCGTCCTCGTCGCGCCGGTAGATGAGCGCCTCGCGGGCGATGTCCGTCTTGTCCTTCTCCTTCTGCTCCAGGTAGGCGAGGGACTTGTAGTCGCCGCTGTTGCGTTGCCGGTAGTCGATGGTCTTGAGCACCTGGAGCACGGCGGCCTGGTCAGCCAGCGGTGCCGCCACGCCGCGCCAGCCAAGGAGCAAGCCCACCACCAGCACGAGAGGAGTCCTCATCCGTTCAACCCACCCGGTGCATGGCCGTCACCGGCTGGAGCCGGGCGGCGAGAAAGGAGGGGATGAGCGAGATGAGGGTGGTGCATCCCGTGATGAGCAGGATGGACCCCAGAAGGACGCTCGGGCGAACGGCCAGGTGCAGCTCCTCGCGCATCAGGAACAGCTGCACCTCGAGCGGAGCGTGCAGGTGCAAGGCATTCACCGCCGCACAGGCCAGAAGGCCGAGGACCGCCCCGAAGAGCGCCGCGGCGAGGGAGAGGGTGAGGGCCTCCACCAGGAACATGGCCAGGACCCGGGTGCGCTGCATGCCGATGGCGCGCAGCGTGCCAATCTCGCGCGTGCGCTCCCGGATGGCGATCCACAAGGTGTTCATGATGCCCACCGCGATGATGATGAGCAGGATGCCAATCAGGACGTAGGACAACCAGGTGACGGCAGTCAGCGTCCACTGGACGAAGGCGATTTCGTCCTCCCAGGTGGTGACGTCGAGCCGCTGGCCGGTCCATCCCTCGCGGTTCACCACCTCGAACTTCTGGAAGAAGGCCCGCGGGTCCTTGTCCAGGAGCTGGTAACCCGCGGCGCCGAGCACCTGGCGCAGGCGGCCCTCCACGCGTGGGACGTCCCGGATGTCCTTCAGGTAGAGGAGCAGCGCCCCAGTGGAATCCTCGTTCAGGGAGTAGAGCGCCTTGAGCGTCACGGCCGGGACGTAGGTGTTGAAGATGCTGAGCAAGCCGACGTTCTTGGCAACGGCCACCACGCGTACGTCGACCGTGTTCGCCATCCCACGCAAGGTGTAGGAGGAGAGGGTGACCACGTCTCCCACGCGGACGCCGAGACGCTGCGCCTGGTCCTCGAAGATGAGGAAAGTTCCCGGCTCGGCCAGGGCGTCGAGCGAGCCTTCCTTCACCTGCACCACCCGCCGGAACCCGGGCTCGTTTCGGATGTCGATGCCGCTCACGCCGGCTTGCATGGAGCCCGTCTCGCTCACCACCTTCGCCCAGCCGCGGCCGCGCTCGGTGAGGTAGTCGAGTTCGGGCACGTTGGCGCGAACCAGGTCCACGACTTTCCGGTAGTGCGTCACCACCGGCGCCGACTGGCCAGCAGTCACCTTGAAGAAGCCGCCGACGTTGACGTGGCCGGTCATCAACGTGGTGGCGGATTCGAGAATGGTGGAGCGGATGCCGTTGAGCAGCCCGAGGAGCACCACCAGGAGCATGGTCACCCCGGCGATGGCGCCGCCGAGCATCAGCGTCCGCCGCTTGTGGGAGACGAGGTTGCGGATGGCGATGAGCAGGAGCTGGACCATGGCGGAGTCTATTCGTCGGTCTGCATCGCACGGACCGGCGACACGCGCGCGGCGAGGAAGGCCGGGTAGAGCGTCGACACCACGCTCACGATGAGGACGATGACCATCGCCCAGGTGACGTTTCCCACCGAAAGGTGCGGGTAGAGCCTGGGACCCGAGAAGAAGAAGTACATGACGTCGGCGGTGGCCCGGACGCCGATGGCGCCCACCCAGGCGACGAGGCCCGAACCGACGAGTGCACCGAGGCCGCCGAAGAAGACACCCAGGCTGAGCGTCTCGGCGAGCACCATGGCCAGGATGAAGGGACGCTGGGCACCGATGGCGCGCATCGTTCCCACCTCGGCGGTGCGCCGGAGGGTGGCCATCATCATCGCGTTGTTGATGATGACCATCGCCACCACGAAAATGATGAAGACGGCGACGTAGAGCACCAGCCGGGCCAGGTTGACGAGCTGGCCGAGGATGCCCGAGGCGTCCTGCCAGGAGATGGCGCGGACCCCGAGATGCTCTTGCTCCGAGAGGACGCGGATGTCGTTGAGCGTCTGCCTCAGCCTCGAGGGGTCCTTGAGGATGACGGCGGCGTTGAGCACCACCCCGCTCTTGATGTCGGCCTGGTCGAAGACGCGGGCCTGCAGGTCCCTTCGGCGCAAGTCGGCTGCCGCACCGGCGAGGGCCTTCTTGTCGTCGATGAGGCCCGGCGTCGCCTCGGCCACCACCTTCCGGGCGCTTCCGAAGAGCTCTTCCTCGGCCCGCGAGCGGTCCACGGCCTCGGCCCCGGCTTCCTTCTTCAGACTCTCGATTTCCGCGCTGGTGTCGGCGCTCAGGTAGCCGTACAGCTCGCGGAAGGACATGAGGTCCATGAGGCTGATGTTTCCCGCCAGGGGCGACTTCTCCAGTCCCTTGAATTGAAAGGTGCCCCACACCGGCAGGTTGAGGCTCTTCGTGTAGCCGGAGCGGGTGAAGGCGGTGATGGTGAGCACGTCGCCGACCTTGAGGCGGTACAGCTGCAGGAGTGGCGCGAGCTCGCGATAGAAAAAGGCATATCGGGCCGCGAAGTTCGCGTCGTTGAGGTCGAGGAACGAGGCGAGGAGCTCATCCAGCGTGCCATCCGACCGGCCGAGGACGGCGCGCAGCTGCTTCACCGCCTGCTCGGTCTTCAGGCTGTCCAGCTGCAGGAGGATTTCCCGCGTCTGCTGCCTGCTCTCGCGGACGTAGCGCTGGAGCTCCGGGTCGCTCGAGATGCGAGTACCGGTGTCGACGGCCTCCTTGATGAGGTCCAGCTTGCGAGCGATTTTCAACTTCATGAACTGTTCGTAGGTGAACTTGGAGAGGAGCAAGCCCCGCCGACCGGGCGGGACGGCCTGCCCATCGACAATCTCCATCCGGTCGAAGGACTTGGAGAACCCATCGAGGTCCGTCCCCACGTAGCGCAGGACGACCAGGTCCCCGTCGGGCAGCTGGGGCGCGACCTTGTTTTCGAGGAATTCGAGCGCGGCATAGGGATTCTGGTCGAACTCCTGCCAGAACCCATCGGAGGCGGCGCGCTCGACCGCCGCCAGCGCTTCGGGGTCTCGCGCGTCGGAGGTCTCAATCTCGTTGGCGTGCGAGAGGTCGTCGCGCAGCACGCGCACAATCTGCCTCACGTGCTCCTTGAGGCTCTGCCTTTGGGCCTCGAGCAGCGGGGTGCTTCCGTGCTCCTTCTCCTGGCGAACGACGCCGCGCAGCTCCTCGAGCGTGAGGTCCACCGTGTTCCCCGAGGTGACGATGGAGCCGTTGATGCCCATCGGGACGACGGCCTTCACGTTGGGCAGCTTCTCGAGCGCCTGCTCGATGCGCTGGTAGTCCTGCATCGGGCTCAGGTCCGGCTCGGTGCCGCCGGTGGGCCAAATCGACAGCTTGTCGCGGCTGCGCTCGCTGTACAGCTGGATGTGGCCGGCCACCGTCCCGACGATGCTGCGACTCATCGAGCTGAGCAGGCTGTCCAGCATCGCCCCACCCACGACGAGGAGCAGGGTTCCGCAGAAGATGATGGCTCCGATGAGGAGGTTGATGCGGGTGCGGAAGAGGTTTCGAAAGGAGACCTGGAGCAGCAGTGGAAGCATCAGTGCATCCCCGCCGCCTGGGCCGACCCCGTCGGCTTCTCACGGCCCACAATCTTTCCGTCCTCGAGGCGGATGACGGCGTTGGCGTGGCTCATCACCCGCGCATCATGAGTGGAGAAGATGAACGTGGTTCCATCCCGCTCGTTGAGCTCCTTCATCAGGTCGATGATGTGCGCGCCGGTGACCGAGTCCAGGTTGGCCGTCGGCTCGTCAGCGAGCACAATCTGCGGGCTGCCCACCAGAGCCCGAGCCACCGCCACCCGTTGCCGCTGGCCACCGGAGAGCTCGCTCGGTCGATGGCCGGCGTGGGTGGCGATGCCCACCTGCTCGAGGAGCGCCATGACCCGCTTCTTGCGCTCGGCCTTGTTCAGCCTGCGCTGCAGGAGCAGCGGGAATTCGACGTTCTGGAAGACGCTCAGCACCGGCACCAGGTTGAAGCTCTGGAAGATGAAGCCGATGGTGTGAAGGCGCAGGGAGGTGAGCGCGCGCTCATTGAGCTCGGCGGTGTTCTGCCCGGCCACCATCACCGTTCCGCGGGTCGCGACGTCCACGCAGCCGATGAGGTTGAGCAGCGTTGTTTTCCCGCTTCCCGAGGGGCCGGCGATGGAGATGAACTCGCCTGCGCCCACGTCGAGAGAGACGCCCCGAAGCGCCGGGACCAGCGTCTTGCCCAGGCTGTACTCCTTGTAGACGTCGATGATGCTGACGATGGGGGCCATCGGTCCTCCGGTCTCCCTTCGGTACTCTCCAGCCTCGGCCACGAAGCGGTACTTCACCCAAATCCTCTAGCACCGACCCCCGGCAGGTGCCTCTCCTCTTCGACGGACGTGGACTTCCCCGGGCGGTCCGCGGCGGAAGACTTCCGCGTCGTCAGGCCCGCTCGTCGTCCACGATGGACTCGATTTTGGACAGGGCCTCGTCCAGCGTCGCACGGATTTTCTTCATCGCCGACGGCGTGAGCCGCCCCCGCCGCGCGGAACGGCGGAACACCCGGAAGAGCCGAGTGGCGTGCTTGATGAGGTCCCCCAGCTCCTCGGCGTACTCCTCCCAGCTGCCGGCGCCGGAACGCTCGTAGAAGTCGGTGACCTCGTCGCGATGTTCCTCGAGGTCACGCTTGCCGTCGGCGGTGATGGCGTACGTCTTTCGCCCGTCGTGTTCCTCGACGCGCGCGTGGCCCAGCTCCTCGAGCAGCTGCAGGGTGGGGTAGATGACGCCCGGGCTCGGACGGTACGTCCGCCCACTGCGCTCCTCGATGGCGGCCATAATCTCGTAGCCATGGCGCGGCTGCTTCTCGATGGCGTCGAGGACCAGGTAGCGCACCGCTCCGCGGTCCGCCCGCGGCGGCGGACCGCCGAAGAAGTCCCAGGCGTCGCGGGCGCCGGGGCGACCTCCGCGGTGTGAACCCGGTCCCATCAGGTGCTGCTCCCACTGCCAGGGGTGCTCGTGCATGGTGTTCGCTCCTGTCGACCCATCTCCAAGATGTGTCTTAAAGATGTATCTACAGATAGCGCTATTCAACCGACGGCGCAAGACCTCCCGGTGCGAGAAAGCCCGCTGGGGGGCCTGCTTTCAGCGGTCGGGCGCAACCATCGCCCGCCGGACGGCTGCGAGCGGTGCGGTGTCGTCGTAGACGACGTGGCCGTAATGCATCGAGACGCCGAGGCGGGCGAAGAATCCCGTCAGGTCCGGGGCGCCGGGCAGCTCGCCCAGGCTGTGGAAGAGCTCGCTGAAGACGGTGAGGCCGGTGGTTGCGTCCGCCACGCGGATGACGTCCTCCACCCTCCACTCGCTCGAGACGTTGCCGCCGGCAGCCACCAGGGCCCGGAGGACGTCGTCGGCCGAGTGGGCATTGGCGGTGCGCTCGCGCACGGTGACGTCCAGGACGAGCCAGAAGAGGGCCCCGCCCCAGTAGGTGCGCGCCCAGGTGTGCGTCGTCTCGAGTCCTCCCTCCCCGGGGCCGGGGAGGCCGAGCGGGCCCTGTTCCAGCCATTCGGACCACAGCACCGAGGCGTCCGTCATCCCGGCTCGAACCCGCACCAGCGGCTCGCCGAAGACGGCCATTCCCTCCTCCATCCAGAGGTGGTTGCGCCGCAGCGATGGAAAGCCCACATGCATCATCTCGTGGACGAGCACCCAGTCGCCTCGGGCCCGTGCCGCCGGTACGCGGGTTCCAAGCCGGAGCAGGATGGAGGCTCCACCCCCCCCGAGGGTGAAGCCGCTGAGGTGCTGCTCTGTGGCGGGGACCACCAGCACCGCGAGCTGTGTCACCGGAAAGTGGTGGTAGTACGCCGTCAGCGCGCGTGCTGCCTCGGCCACCCAGGCCGCCATCTCCTCGTCCTTCATGGCGAAGCCAACCGGAGCAACGGCCAGCGTGATTCGAGAGCCGGCAACGTCGAACGACTGCACCCTCCAGCCGCCGAAGGCGCACAGCGGCGCGAAGCGCAAGCCGGCGGGGGAGGCGTAGGTGCTCGGCCCCTCGGCCACGGGCAGCCCACAGAGGACATTCATGCCGGGCGGCGCCGTGAATTGGAGCCGGTAGCCGCTGAGGTCCGTCTCCCGCGGGTGCAGGAGCCAGGTGGAGGGCGGGGAGACGAAGGCCCCCTGGATGGCGGCGGCGGCCTGTGGGTTGGCCAGCGCCTCGGCCGCCTCCTTTAAGAGGAAGCGGTAGCGCAGCCGGCACCCCTGGGCACACTCCGGCAGGGCGATGGACGCTCCGGAGCGCTGCGCCGGGGCCCAACGGCCGGAGCGCTGCATCTCGACGTCGCGGACAAAGCGTTCGCCCCCATCCTCGAGCACGAGCCAGCCTGAAGAGCCAGCGGGGTAGGAGGCCTCCACGCCGAGGGACTCGGCGTTGGCACCGACGGCCACCAGGAAGGACGGCTTCGGTGCGGGTACCGTCACACCGAGCGCCACACCGGCCCAGGCCACGGCGGCGCCAAGAGCGGCTCCCCGCAGGGCTCCTGTCCGCGGGCGCACAGGACGTGCATATTCCGCCCCCGGGGCCGCTCGAGGGGCGAAGGGCCCGCGTGCGGCGACGCTGTGCTGACGTTGTGAAGGGACGGTGTGCATGTCTCGCTGCTGGTTGTCCTTGCTACTCGCGTTCCTGGCCCCTGGCTCGCTCGCCGCCGCGCCGAGCGCGGCGCTCACCACGCCGGCCTACGACGCCTCCGCCAAGTTCCGCGCCGTTCACATCGACACCCTCGACCCCAAGCTCCAGCATGTCTTCGAGGCGGCTCGGCTGGAGTGGCTGAAGGTGCTCGCCCTGCACCACACCACCGACGGGCGCGGCTACTTCCTCCAGCGCGCCGGAAGCACCTTCATCACCCTGCGCTCCTTCAATTCCTTTTCCGAATACGAGGCCCTGCGGGACTTTCGTGCCGGCGTCGGGGAGCGTATCGGACCCGACGGCGCCGATGCAGGGGAGAGGTACGACCGGGGGGACGTCGCTCTGCTCGCGCCACACAACAGCGAGGTCTGGTCCAAGCTCGACGGCTTCGACTACAGCGGTCCGGGAAGGAGGCTCACCGAGTACACGGCCGGTTTCCTGCAGATGGTGGTCGAGCAGGTGAGAAGCGACGCCTACCAGGAGGCGTGGAAGCAAATCGGGCCCGCGCTCGCCCTGGCCAAGTACCCCATCGGACGGGCGAGTTTTTTCAGCAGCCTGGGCAGCGGAAGACACATCACCTTCTGGCTCGCCGAGAACCGGGAGGCATTTCGCAGCTCCGGCTCCCCGGAGCAGGCGGTGGCCAAGACGCTTGGACCCACCAAGGCCGCTGCGCTCTTCGCCCGCCTCCGGGCTGCATGCAGCGACGTCGAGGTCGACGAGGTGGTGCCCCGGCCGGACTTCGCCAGCCCGGAATGAGTCCACGTGCAGCGTGGGGGCGCTCAGAGCTCTTCGAGGAACTCGTCGTTGTAGGTGGACCGCGCCAACCGCTTCACCAGCGCCTCCATGGCCTCCACCGGCTTCACCGCGAAGAGCATCTGACGAAGCTTCTTCACCTTGTCGTACTCCTTCTGGGTGAAGAGCTTCTCTTCCTTGCGTGTTCCGGACTGGGGAATGTTGATGGCTGGGAAAATGCGTTTCTCGGCCAGCATCCGGTCCAGGGTGATTTCGCTGTTTCCGGTGCCCTTGAATTCCTCGAAGATGACCTCATCCATCCGGCTCCCGGTGTCGATGAGCGCGGTACCGACGATGGTCAGAGAGCCTGCCTCCTCGGTGGCGCGCGCTGCGCCGAAGAGCCGCTTCGGCCGCTCCAGCGCCCGGCTGTCGACACCGCCGGTGAGCGTCCGTCCCGAACTGTCCACCTCTTTGTTGTAGGCCCGCGCCAGACGGGTGATGGAGTCGAGGAGAATCATCACGTCCTTGCCTGCCTCCACCATGCGTCGGGCGCGCTCCAGGGCCAGCTCGGCCACCTTGAGATGGTCGCCGGTGGGACGGTCGGCATTCGACGCCAGCACCTCGCCCTTGATGCTTCGGCGCATGTCGGTGACTTCCTCGGGACGCTCGTCGATGAGGAGCACCATCACGTGGATTTCAGGATGGTTGGTGATGACCGCCTGGGCGATGCGCTGAAGCATGATGGTCTTGCCAGTCTTGGGCGGGGCGACGATGAGGGCGCGCTGGCCCTTCCCGAGAGGCGCGATGAGGTCGAGGACGCGGGTGACCATCTCCCGGTGACCGTGCTCGAGCTTGATGCGCACCACCGGGTCGATGCTCGTCAAGTCGCCGAAGTGCGGCAACCGGGCGGCCACCTCGGGCGGAAGGCCATCGACTGTGTCCACGCGCTGCACGACGCCCTTCGGGCCGCGCATTTGGGCCTGGGCGACGAGGTACTGCCCCGGCCGCAAACGCAGCTTCTGCACGAGATTCTTCGGGAACTCGGCATCGTCCGGTCCAGCGAGGAGGCTGCGCTTAATCTGCCGAAGGAAGGCGTTCGGGCCTTTGGCCTCGGTGTCGAGGACACCCTCGACGGTGACCAGCCCCTGGGGGGCGTGCGCCTGAGGAGAGGGGCGCTGGCCGCCGGGGGAAGGGCCGGACGACCCGCCGCCAGGCGTGGAGCGGGCCTGGTGGGCCTGAAGCTCCGCCGGCGAGAGGAAGACTTGGGTTTGCTGGCCATCCGGCCCAGGCGCCATGCGGTAGGCCTGTCCGTCGGCGGTGAAGAGGACGGGCGCGCCGCGGCCGCGGCGTCGACGTCTGCGGCGGCGGCGTCCCCCACCGAGTCCCCCGGGCGACTCGCCCGGGCTCCCAGGTGCGGAGGCGCCGGCCTGCGGCGGCCCGCTCTCCTCCGGGCCTTCGTCGTCGCCGCCCTCGTCGTCCGGTGCGCTGGGCGCAGGGATGCTCGGCGGCGGTAGCCCGTCGGCTGGGTGATTGTCGTTGTCGCTCATCTGGACCTTGTCGCGATTTCGGGGTGCCGGTGGAACACAACGGAGGAAGGGGCGACCCACATGACTGGGGGACGCCGTCCCACACCCGTGCCCACCGGGAATGCCCCGCGGCCGGCCCACACCTCCAAGGCCCGCCCCGGGAACAGACACCTTCATAGCAGAGCGCCGGAACGACTGCACCCTTCTGTGCTCGTTGGCCGAGCGTCCCATCCTCCCGCCGGTTTGCGCTAGAGATGGCGCTCGGGAAGGTGGTTCCCATGCCGCGACTCATTGCCGCGCCAGCCGTCGTCGAGGCGGCAGGAAACAAACCCAAGCGCATCGAAGAATTCATTGGGCGGGTGAACTCCGGGCACGCTTCCCTCAGCGTTGCTCGGATGACGTCCCCCGCCGGCTGGCTCGAGCCCGGACAGCGCCCGGAGTTCGAGGAGGTGACGGTGGTGCTCCGCGGCCTGCTCCGGGTCGAGCACGCCCAAGGCACACTGGATGTCCGTGCCGGCCAGGCCGTGGTGACGTCCGCCAACGAGTGGGTGCGCTACAGCACGCCCGAGGCCGGGGGGGCGGAGTACGTGAGTGTCTGCCTCCCGGCATTCTCGCCGGCAAGCGTCCATCGCGACGATGCCTGAGGCCGCTCAGGCGGCGCCTCGACGCTAGCGGCCGACTGCCTTCTGCATGTGCTCCGGGTAGCGCGGGCCGGCCACGGCCGCGCGCGGGATGACCAGCGCCAGAGCGGCGGCCTCGTCCTTGCTGAGGACGACGTCGGCAGCCGCGAGGTTTTCCAAAAGGCGCGTGCGCCGCTTCGTGCCGGGAATGGGGATGACGTCCGGGCCCTGGGCCAGGACCCAGGCCAGCGCCAGCTGCGCGGGGGTGCAGCCCTTCCTGGCAGCCGCCTCCTCCACGCGCTTCACCAGCTTGAGGTTCTCGGCCAGGTTGTCGCCCTGAAAGCGCGGCGTCTGGCGCCGGTAGTCTCCGGGTGTGAGGTCATCCACCTGCCGGATGGCGCCGGTGAGAAAGCCACGGCCCAGCGGGCTGTAGGCGACGAAGGCGATGTCGAGTGACCGGCAGGCGGCCAGCACGCCGTCCTCCGGCTCCCGCGTCCACAACGAGTACTCAGTCTGCAGCGCGGCGATGGGGTGGACGGCGTTGGCCCGACGCAGCGTCTCCTCGCCGGCCTCCGACAGCCCGAGTGCGCGCACCTTCCCTGCCTTCACGAGCTCGGCCATCGCGCCGACGGTCTCCTCGATGGGGACGGCCGGGTCGACGCGGTGCTGGTAGTAGAGGTCGATGACGTCGACGCCGAGCCGCTTCAGGCTTGCCTCGCAGCAGGCGCGGACGTACTCGGGTCGGCCGTTGATGGCGCGGGCGGTCGGATTCTTGGCGTCGCGCACGATGCCGAATTTCGTGGCCAGAACCACCTCGGGCCGGCGCTCTTGGACGACGTCACGGACGAGCTCCTCGTTTTTTCCGTAGCCGTACATGTCCGCGGTGTCGAGGAGGTTGCAGCCCTGGTCGAGGGCGAGATTCAACGTCGCCAGACTCTCGGCGTCGTCGCCCGGGCCGTAGAAGTCGGACATGCCCATGCATCCAAGGCCAATGGCCCCGACCTCGATGCCGCTCTTGCCCAGCGTGCGCTGCTTCACGATGACCTCCTGGCCTGCCGCCGTTAGGAGGGCTGGATGTCAACGGACCACCGCGGATGCAAGGCCGTCGAAAAGGCCTCGCGGCCACGGCGGATGACGGGGTCGAATGCTTTACAGGTCGGGGCCCGCCGGTAGGATGACATTGCTTCAGGGTGCGACAGAGCACCCAAGTACCTGACTTCTCAGGTGATTTGTCGGGTCGCTGCCGCTCCAGAGCAGGGGCGGCTGCGACGTTTCGGAGCCCATTTCAACCCCCCGAGCACATGGCGAGACAGTTGAAAGTCGTGGCGGAAACTCCCCGCGGGCGTGGAGGGGCTGGAAAAGGTCGCGGTGTCGCGAGTCCTGCGGGCGGTGGGCCTGAAGAGCCGTCGGCCGCGCTCCACGAGGAGGCACGGAGTCGCTACCTCAACTATGCGCTCTCGGTCATCACGTCGCGCGCGCTGCCGGACGTGCGCGACGGGTTGAAGCCCGTGCAGCGCCGCATCCTCTACGGGATGTGGAACGACCACGGCCTCACCTCGAATGCGAAGTACATGAAGTGCGCCAAGGTGGTGGGCACCATCATGGGCTCGTACCACCCCCACGGTGACACGGCCCTCTACGACGCGCTGGTGCGGCTGGCCCAGGACTTCTCCCTTCGCTACCCGCTCGTGGACGGGCATGGAAACTTTGGCTCGCTGGATGGGGATACGGCCGCAGCGATGCGGTACACCGAATGTCGCCTGCAGCCCCTGGCGGGCGAGATGCTGGGCGAGCTGGGCAAGGACGTCGTTCCCTTCCGGCCCACCTACGACGCCAGCACCACCGAGCCGGTGGTGCTTCCGGCCAAGGTGCCCCAGCTGCTGATGAACGGAAGCACGGGCATCGCGGTGGGAATGGCCACCAACATTCCGCCGCACAACCTCGGCGAGCTTTGCGACGCGCTTCGCGAGCTGGTGAAGAAGCCGGACACGCCGCTGCGGGAGCTGCTCAAGCACATCAAGGGCCCGGACTTTCCGACCGGCGGCCAGGTGCTCAACAGCAAGCCGCAGCTCAAGGAGATTTACGAGACCGGACAGGGGTCGATGCGCGTCCGGGGTGAGTGGACGGTGGAAACGCTTCCCCGCGGGGGGCAGCAAATCGTCATCACCTCCATTCCCTACACCGTCAATAAGTCGACGCTCACCGCGCGGTTTGGCGACCTGGTCCGAGAACGAAAGCTGGCGCCGCTGACCGATGTCCGCGACGAGAGCACCGAGGACGTGCGCATCGTCCTCGAGCTCAAGCGCGATGCCGGGCCGGACATGGTGATGGCGTACCTTTTCAAGCACACGCCGCTTCAGACCAACTTCAACGTCAATCTCACCGCCCTGGTCCCCAGCACCCAGACCAACGTGGGCACGCCCCAGCGGCTGGACCTCAAGGCCATGCTGCAGCACTTCCTCGATTTTCGCTTCGAGGTGGTGACGCTTCGGCACAAGTACGAGCTGGCCGAGGTCAAACGGCGCCTCCACATCCTCGAGGGCTTCGAGATTGTCTATGACGCCCTCGACGAGATGATTCGCATCATCCGCAAGTCGGACGGAAAGCAGGACGCCGCCGGAAAGCTGATGCACCGCTTCTCCCTCGACGCCGAGCAAGTCGACGCGATTCTCGAGATGAAGCTCTACAAGCTCGCCCGCCTGGAGATTGTGGTCATCCAGAAGGAGCTCCGCGAGAAGCGCGCCGAAGCGTCGCGCCTGGCGGCGGTGCTCAAGGACGCCAAGAAGCGGTGGGGCGTGGTCCAGGACGAGCTCGACGAGGTCCAGAAGACCTATGCCGACAAGCGCCGCACCCGCATCGGCGGCGCCGGCGAAGAGGTGGAGTACACCGAGGAGGCCTTCATCGCCGACGAGGACAGCCACGTCGTCCTCTCTCGCGATGGATGGATCAAGCGGGTGCGTGAGGTGAAGGACCCCACCGCCACGCGGCTGCGCGAGGGCGACGAGGTGATGGCCGTCGTGGCCGGCTCCTTGAAGGCCAACGTCGTCCTCTTCTCCAACTTCGGCACCGCGTACGTGACGCGCTTCAACGACGTCCCCGCCTCCACTGGCTACGGCGACCCGGTGCAGAAGCTCTTCAAGTTCGACGACGGGGAGCGGGTGGTCGGAGCACTGTCGCTCGACCCGCGCCTGGAGCTCCCGGAGACTCTGGTGGCCGTCAGTGCCAAGGGCTATGGGCTGCGTTTTGCCCTGGCGCCGCACAAGGAGGCGAGCACGCGCTCCGGTCGACGGTATGCGAGGCCCGGTAAGGAGGACGAGATTGTTGGAGTCGCGCCGGCATCACCCCGGGACCTCCTGGCGGTGGTCACCGCCAAGGCGCGGGCGCTGGTGTGCAAGGTGAGCGAGGTGAACGAGCTCTCCGGGCCAGGCCGGGGCGTCACCGTCATCAAGGTGGAGAAGGACGACCGCGTGCTGGCCTTTCTGTGCACGGCCAAGAAGGAGGCTGCCCTGGAGCTCGAGACGAGCAAGGGACGAAAGCTCACCCTCAGTCCGGGGCGCTACGAGGTCTCGGCGCGCGGCGGACGCGGTCGGGAGATGGCGAAGAAGGAGACGGTGAAGCTCGTGGCCACACCGCTCACCTGGACGCCTTTGCCCGAAGAAAAGGACGCCTGAGGCCATGGCCACTGCCCGCAAGGCGACCTACACCGCGAGCGACATCCAGGTGCTGGAAGGCCTGGAGCCGGTGCGCAAGCGGCCGGCGATGTACATCGGCGGTACCGACGACTCCGGCTACCACCATCTCCTCTGGGAGATAGTCGACAACAGCGTCGACGAGGTCATCAATAGCTATGCCTCCAAGGTGGAGGTGACGCTGCACAAGGACGGCAAGACGGTCACCGTCGCCGACGATGGGCGGGGCATCCCCGTCGACGTGATGGCCAAGTACAAGAAGCCGGCCTTGGAGATCATCCTCACCACCCTCCACTCGGGCGGGAAGTTCGAGCAGGGCAATTACCTGCACTCCGGTGGGTTGCATGGCGTTGGAAGCAGCGTCGTCAACGCGCTGAGCAGCAAGCTTCTGGTGGAGGTGCGCCGGGACGGGAAGCGCCACCAGCAAACGTACGTCCGCGGCAAGCCCACCTCGGCGCTCAAGCTGGTGGGCCCGGTGCGGGGCTCGGGCACCACCATCACCTTCACGCCGGACGCAGACATCTTTGGGGAGAAGCTGCGCTTCCGTCCGGAGCTCATCCGCGAGCGGTTGGAGACGAAGAGTTACCTCCACCGCGGGATGGTGGTCCGCTTCCGCGACGAGACGGTGAGCCCCGCCCTCGACGCCACCTTCCTGCATGAGGGAGGCATCGCCGAGTACCTTCCGAAGCTCATCGCCGAGCGCGGCAAGGCGCTGGTGCCTCCCAGCGGCGGGCAGTTCTACCTGTCGCGAGAAAATGGCGTCCGGCTCGAGCTGGCCATGTGCTGGACGGAGTCCACGGACGAGCACGTCCTGTCCTTCGTGAATGGCATTCCCACCGCAAACGGGGGGACGCACGAGGCGGGGCTTCGTTCCGGGATGGTGAAGGCCGTCCGGAACTATATCGAGACCCACAGCCTCACGCCGAAAGGCGTGAGCCTCACCGCCGAGGACATCCGCGAAGGAATGGTGGCCCTCCTCTCCACCTATGTCCTCGAGCCTCAGTTCCAGGGGCAGACCAAGGGACGGCTCAACAACCCGGAGATGGTGGCCACCGTCGACTCGGCCGTCCGTCCTGCCCTGGAGAAGTGGCTCAACGACAACCAGACGGTGGCCGAGTCCATCGTCGCTCGCATCATCCTCGCCGCCCGGGCCCGAGAGGCGTCCCGTGCCGCGTCGCTGGCGGTGAGCCGGAAGGGCGTCAGCCACCACCTCAATCTGCCCGGGAAGCTTGCCGACTGTGCCTCCACCGACCCGAGGGAGAGCGAGCTCTTCATCGTCGAGGGCGACTCGGCCGGTGGCACGGCCAAGCAGGGGCGGGACCGACGGACGCAGGCCATCCTCCCGCTCCGGGGAAAGGTGCTCAACGCCGAGCAGGCCTCCTTGGACAAGGTCTCGAGCAACAAGGAGCTGCAAGACATCGTCAGCGCGCTCGGCTGCGGCATCGGCCCGACGCTGGACATGGCCAAGCTGCGCTACGGCCGCGTATTTCTGCTCATGGACGCGGACTCGGATGGCCATCACATCGCCACCCTCCTGCTCACCTTCTTCTACCGTCACCTCCGGCCGCTCATCGTCGCCGGCGTCGTCCACCTCTCCCAGCCGCCGCTGTACCGCATCGACATCGGGAAGGAGACGTACTGGGCCCTGGACGAGGCCGACCGGGACCGGATTATCAAGGAGAAGGTGAAGGGGAACGCCAAGCCCAACATCATGCGCTTCAAGGGGCTGGGGGAGATGCAGGCGGCGGAGCTCAAGGCGACCACGCTTGACCCGAAGCATCGGGCCAGCCTCCGGGTGGCCATCTCCAACGAGCTGGAAACGGACCGCGTCATCAACGACTTGCTCGGCCGCGACGTGACTGCGCGCTTCAAGTTCATCATGGAGCGCGCGGGCGAAGTGGCCGGTGACGAGTTGGACGTCTGAAGTCCGTGGAGCTTCGGTGGCTCGACGTGGCGGACCCGCTCTACGAGGCCGAGCTCGACCTGCGCTGGCGGGTGCTCCGTCGACCGCTGGGGCACACCCGCGAGGCCACCCGGTTTCCCTTCGAGGCCGAGAGTCTCCACCTCCTCGCGCTCGACAGAGCATCGGTGGTGGGCTGCGTCCTCTTTCATCCCGAGGGACCGGCCACCGGCCGTCTCTTCCAGATGGCCGTGGAGCCGGCGCGACAGGGCACTCACGTGGGCCAGGCACTCGTCCGTGAGCTGGAGCAGGAGGTCTCCCGGCGCGGCTTCCGCACGGTGACGCTTCACGCCCGCGAGACCGCTGTGGGCTTCTACGCGCGCCTCGGCTACCAAGTCTTCGGAGAGCCCTTCACCGAGGTCGGCGTGCCCCACCGCCACATGCGGCGTGAGCTCGAGCGCGCGTTTCCCGACCAGCCTCCGGGGGGCTGAGACCCGGAGGAGGGCGCCGCGCCGGCGAGAAGCGCCTGAGCCGCCGGGCCTGGGGTCCCTTTCTTACGTCTGAAGTCGAGGGAAGCCGACGCGCTTCAGGAGGTCCAGGTAGCGCGGGTCGTCGGCGACAAACTTCCAGACGAAGCGTCGTTCAATGAGCAGGTACACCATGCCTGGGCTGTGAACGGCGAAACCCCGCTCCAGGGACTCGAACATGCGATTCTTATCGTTGAGGCGGCCTTACAGGCCGGCCATCGTCGTCGGGTCGATGTACTTCGTTCGTGCCGCCTCCTCGAGTCGGGCCAGCGTCACCTTGGCGCGCTCGGCGTCGCCGCACAGGAGGGCGGTTTCGGCCAACCAGCATTGCGAGAGCGGGCTTCCCTCGCTTGGCGGGAGCAACTCGTCTGCCCGGTTCATCGCCGCCAGAGCCTTTTCGCGCGAGGGGCACGGCGAGCTCGAGCAGCGTCTCGACGGGCAGCCCTTGCGGGCCGATGACCTGGTCCAAGGTCTTTCCGGACACGAGCTCCATGGTGATGAAGGGGCGTTCCCCTCCATCCTCGATGGAGTGAAGCGTCACCACGTTGGGGTGATTCAGGTCCGCCACGGAGCGGGCCTCCTGGGTCAGCCGCAGAATCCACTCGGGATTCTTCGCCAACTCGGCCGGCAATAGCTTCAACGCGACCTCACGGTGGAGCTTCAGGTCGCGCGCCCGATACACCTCGCCCATCCCGCCGGCGCCAATTTTCTCGATGAGCTCGTAATGCCCGAGTCGCTGACCGATCATCCCCACCCTCTGAAGTCGTCGACGTCCACCCGAGGATAGTCCAAGGTGCACGAGGGCAACGGAGTTCCTCTGTCTCGCTCCGAGGGGATGCCTGCAGGCCCAGTGCCGGCGAAGCGCCTCCTGGGAAACCCTGGACGGCATGCGGGTGGTGGGACCATTCTCGGGGCTCCGTGGCCATGACCCCTTCAAGAGCTCGAGCCGTCTTCATTCATCAATTTCCACTCGGGCCGATGCAGAACTTCGTCTACCTCGTGGGGACGGAGGGCCAGCGAGAGGTGTGCGTCGTCGACCCAGCCTGGGACGTGGACGCCATCGAAGCGGCCTGCGCAGCCCAGGAGAAGTCCCTGGCCGGCATCCTTCTCACCCACAGCCACAAGGACCACATCAACGGCGTGACCGAGCTGCTTCGCCGGCACGACTTGCCGGTCTACGCCCAGCGCGCAGAAATCGACTTCTCAGCGGACCTGCAAGGCTTCGGAGATGCGCTGCGGCGACTGGGGCCGGGAGACCCGGTGCCACTGGGCGGCGTGGAGGCTCGCGCCGTCCACACGCCCGGGCACACCCCCGGCTCGCAGTGCCTGCTCGCCGGTGACGCGCTGGTCGCCGGCGACACGCTCTTCGTCAACGGGTGCGGCCGCTGTGACTTCCAAGGGGGGGACCCGGGCCAGATGTTTCACTCCCTCACCGGCGTTCTCGGAAAGCTGCCGGGCTCGACGAGGCTCTTCCCCGGACACGACTACGGTGACGTGCCGGTGTCGTCGCTCGAGCGCGAAGCCGTGCACAACCCCTATTTTCAGTTCACGGATGCCGCATCCTTCGTGAAGTACCGGATGCGGCCCCGGCGCTGACGGAGCACCCCCAAGCGAGCGTCGCCCCCCGCGAAGAGGCGCATGTGCTTGTCCTTCGACACACGTTGCCGAAACGACAGCTGCGAGGAGCAACGAGGCGCTCCCGTAGCAGCGGAAAGGCGTGTGTCCCGCTAACCGACAGAGGAGTACCTGGCCCTTCACTCCGTCCCTGGGAGACGCACGCGACGGCGGTTCCCGGGTACGCGCGTTACGGTGGACTGTTACTGTGTTACCGGACTCTCGGAACAAGCTGCTTCAGCCTCCCCAAGAAGAAGCTGGCCTCAGCGCTCAGAGCGGACCAGCGCGGACGACGAAGGGTGCGTCCGTCAGGAGGCGAAGATGGCGAAGGCCACGTTGGCGAAGCACCTGAAGTCCGTTACGGCCGGAGGCTCGGTCGCACACAAGCTGCGCAAGGCCCGTTCGGGGATTGACGGCTTGGACGACATCACCGGCGGAGGGTTGCCCTATGGGCGGCCCACCCTGGTGTGTGGCGGCGCGGGTTCGGGAAAGACGCTCTTCGCGATGGAGTTCCTGGTGCGCGGCGCCACCGAGTACGGCGACCCGGGTGTCTTCGTCGCGTTCGAGGAAACGCCCGAGGAGCTGGCCGCCAACGTGGCCTCTCTCGGTTTCGACCTCCACAAGCTCCAGGCCCAAAAGAAACTCGCCGTCGACTGTGTACGAATCGACCCGAGCGAAATCGAGGTGACCGGGGCCTATGACTTGGAGGGCCTCTTCGTCCGTCTTCAATACGCCATCGACTCGGTCGGCGCCCGGCGCGTGGTGCTCGACACCATCGAAAATCTCTTTGGTGGCCTGCACGACGAGCAAATCTTGCGAGCGGAGCTACGCCGTCTCTTCCGCTGGCTTAAGGCGCGAGAGATGACGGTGGTCATCACCGGCGAGAAGGGCGACGGAACGCTGACCCGCCAAGGCCTCGAGGAGTACGTCTCCGACTGCGTCATTTTCTTGGACCACCGGGTGGTGGAGCAGAATTCAACTCGGCGGCTCCGGGTGGTGAAGTACAGAGGCAGTCCGCACGGCACCAACGAATACCCCTTCCTCATCGACGAGGGAGGCCTCTCTATCCTTCCGCTCAGCTCGGTGGGATTGACTCATCGAGCGTCCACAGAGCGCATTTCCTCCGGCATCGCTCGGCTCGACGAGATGCTCGGCGGGAAGAGCTTCTACAAGGGCAGCACCGTCCTCGTCTCCGGCACGGCCGGCACCGGAAAAACCAGCGTGGCTATGTGTTTCGCGAACTCGGCCTGCAGCCGCGGCGAGCGAAGCGTCCTCTTCACGTTCGAGGAGTCGCCCGAACAGCTGGTCCGCAACATGCGATCGGTGGGCATCGACTTGGAAAGACACCTCAAGAGCGGGCTCTTGAAAATCGTGGCATCGCGGCCCAGTTCTCATGGCCTCGAGATGCACCTCGCCACCATGCATCGGGTGATTAACCAATTCCACCCAGACGTCGTCGTCATCGACCCCATCACCAACCTCTTCAGCGTCGGAAGCCCCTCCGAGGTCCAGTCGATGATGACGAGGCTCATCGACTTCCTCAAGGTGCGCGGCACGACGGCCATGTGCACCAGCTTGACCTCGGCCACGAGTGAACTGGAGCAGGTGGCCATGGGCGTCTCATCGCTGGTCGACACCTGGGTGATGCTGGAGGTCCTCCGGAGTGGACGGGAGCGGAACCGAAGCTTGACCATCATCAAGTCACGGGGCTCGGCCCATTCGAACCAGACGAGCGAGTTCCGATTGAGCAACCGGGGCTTCGAGCTGATGGACACCTACCTCGGTCCAACCGGCGTTCTCACCGGCTCGGCCCGCTTGGCCCAGGAGGCACAGGACCAGGCCACGTTGGCGGTACATGCCGGCAAGCTGGAACGCTCCACTGAGGAGCGGGTCCGGCAAAGAAAACTGCTCAAAAATCGCATCGCGGCTCTGCGCGAGGAGTTCGCCACGCAGGATGCCGACATCGAGGGCTCCATCCAGGAGGAAACCATGCGTCGCGATAGCCTCATCGCCGAACGACATGCGATGGCCAGAAGTCGCCAGGCATTCGCCAGCGTCGGTCGCGCGCGCAAGCCCGCTGGGAGCCGGTCCCGATGAAGCGTCGATCGAGTGTGGTGAGGAAGCCGGCGAAGAAGCTGGCGAGAAAGCGGGCCGTGGAGTGGGAACTGCGCCTCTACATCGCTGGACAGACAGCGAGGAGCGTCGCCGCCGGGGCCAACCTCCAGAGAATCTGCGACCAATACCTCGAGGGCCGATACCGCATCGAGGTGGTCGACCTCCTGATGAACCCGAAGCTCGCCCAAGGCGACCAAATCCTCGCCGTTCCCGCGCTCGTGCGAAGGCTTCCCAGCCCCTTGAAGAAATTCATCGGGGACCTGTCCAATGAGGAGCGGGTCTTGGTCGGGCTCGACATCCGTCCGCTCGCGAAAGCAGCCCGATGAGGAGGACAGCACCGAAGGCCTCCCGCGTCGCCCTGGCCAAGGCGAAGCGCGGGCCTCGACGCGCGCCGGCCCGGCAGGACCCCGAAGTCCAGAAGGCCAAGCGTCCTTTGCCTCGGGCGCCCAAGCACGCGAGCCCAGAACAATACCTCTTGCGCCTTTACGTAACGGGCATGACGCCCACATCCGTCGAGGCCATCGAACGGGTGCGCAGCGTCTGCGACGAGCACCTTGCCGCCCGCTACAAGCTCGAGGTGATTGACCTCTACCAGGTCCCGGCGCTGGCCAGGGACCACCAGATTGTCGCCACACCGACGCTCATCAAGGAACTCCCTCGTCCGCTGCGCCGCTACATCGGGGACCTCTCCACCGTGGAAAAGGTGCTCTTCGGACTGGACCTCATGAGGCGCCCCTAAATGGCCACCGGGCTGCGGGCGATGAACCAGGCGCTGCGCGCTGACATCTCCGAGCTTCAGATTCGCTTCGATGAGGCACAGCAAGCCCTGGACGCGATCCGCAGCGGCGAGGTGGACTCCCTCGTGGTCGAGGGGCCGGATGGGCCTCGCGTCTTCTCGCTCGAGGGCGCGGACCACTCCTACCGGGTGCTGATGGAAGCAATGAGCGAGGGCGCCGCTACCCTCGGCGAGACGGGCACCATTCTCTACTGCAACGCCCAGTTTGCCCGATTGCTTGACCGGCCACTGGAGCAGACGATGGGCAGCTCCATCCACGACCATGTCCCGGAGCGTTTCCGGGCCGCTTCGAGGGCGCTGGTCGAGCGCACCGAGACCTCACAGGGCCGCCAGGAAATCCCGCTCCTCAGCGCGAGCGGCGTCGAGATTCCGGTCTACCTCTCGGTGAGCTCGATCTTCATCGGGGACCGCCGGAGCAGCTGTTTGGTGGCAACCGACCTGCGCGAGCAGAAGCGCAGCCAGGCGCTGGTTGCCGCTCAGCGCCTGACGGCGGAGCGCGAACGCGGACTGCTCGAGGCCAGCCGCGCCAAGAGCGAATTCTTGACCAACATGTCGCACGAGCTCCGAACACCGCTGAACTCCATCATCGGCTTTGCCGAGCTCCTCAAGGATGGCGAGGTCGGTCCGGTGTCCTCGAAGCAGCGGGAATTCCTCGGCGACATCCTCGGAGGTGGACTCCACCTGCTGCAGCTCATCAACGACATCCTCGACCTGTCGAAGGTCGAATCCGGAAAATTCGAATTTCACCCGGAACCTCTCGATTTGCTCAGCATCATCGCGGAGGTCCGGGCGCGGATGCGAACGCTCTCCCAAACGAAGCGCATCCGGATGACCACCTCAGTGGACCCGGAGATACGCGCCGTCTTCCTCGACCCCGTTCGCCTCAAGCAAGTGCTCTACAACTACCTATCCAACGCGCTCAAGTTCACCCCCGACGGCGGAAGAATCGCCATCCGCGCGCGTCCAGAAGGAGCCACCAACTTCCGCATCGAGGTGATGGATACGGGGATGGGCATCTCCGCCGCAGACCTCGAGCGGCTATTCCATGAGTTCCAACAGCTCGACTCCAGTGCAGCGAAGCGCCACGAGGGGACAGGCCTTGGCTTGGCCCTCACCAAGCGGCTGGTCGAGGCGCAATGTGGCTCGGTGGGAGCCAGCAGCGTCCTCGGCGAGGGCAGCTGCTTCTTCGCCATCCTTCCAAGGGCTGCGGCCGCGCGCGAAGAGCCCGCAACCATTCCCTCCCGCGTCCAGCTGGACGGCCAGTTGGGGCTCGCCTGACCATGGCCGGAGAACCGGTCCTTGTCGTAGACGACAACCTGGCCAACATGAAGTTGATGTCCTTCCTCCTTAGCAAGAGGGGCTACCAGGTGAGGAGTGCGAGCAGCGCCAAGGACGCGCTCGAGGTCCTGAGCACCTTTTCCCCCCGGCTGATTCTGATGGACTTGCAGATGGCCGGCGTGGACGGCTTCGCGCTCACCCGCCAGCTGAAGGCGGCGACGGCGACGCGCGACATCGTCGTCATCGCGGTGACTGCCAATGCAATGAAGGGTGACGAGCAGCGAGCGCTCGAGGCGGGCTGCGATGACTACGTGACCAAACCCATCGACACCCGCGCGCTACCCGCGTTGGTTGCGGCCCACCTTGCCAGGGCGCGACGGGACGCGTGATGAAGTCCACCATCCTACTGGTGGAAGACAACCAGGTCACCACCAAGCTCGTTCGATTCGCGCTGGAGCGCAAGGGCTACCAGGTGCTCGCGGCCGGGACGGGAAGGATGGCCCTCAAAGTACTGGAGAGCTCGCGGGTGGACCTCGTCCTGCAGGACTTGGTCCTTCCGGACATGGACGGCTTCGAGTTGGCCGCGCAGCTGCGCGCGCAACTGAACACGCCTCACGTGCCTCTGCTGGCCTTCACGGGATTGTTGTCGAAGCTGGACGAGTCACGCGTCGCGGCAGTGGGCTTCGACGACGTCGTGGTCAAGCCCATCGAGCCCTCGCGACTGGTTCAAGTCGTCAAGGCTTTCCTCGCCAGCGCTGCGCTGCAAGCCGACCTCGAAGACGACGAGGATGACGTTCTCCTGGACGGAGACGACGCAAACGCGACAGGAAGCCGAGACTCCGGCGTCTCGGTTGCGACGCAGGCGCGCAAGGGCCTGGCCCTGCCGCCGCAGCATGCCCGGCCCCCCGTCCGACAGGGGCTTCACGTGGGCTCGGGGCTGGCTCAGCGGTGCGCGCTCCTCGCCTCCCAGCTCTCGGTGATTACCGGCATCTCCGATGCGCTCTCACGTGGTGAGAGTTTCGTTGCATCGCTCGACAACGTGCTTGCCAGCTTCTTCGATGCAGGTGGAATCTCCACCGGCGCGCTCCTTCTCTTCGACCCGGATGGCACGGACGTGCACGCCTTCGGCCTGTCCGAGAAGTGGGAAAAGGACCTGCTCGGCGACTTCTTCGGTGAGCTCGATGCACTGCGAGGGCTCCTCCTCAAGGGCCGTCTCCTCAACCTTCCCCTGGACGAGGGGGAGCTCTCCCGCGCCTGGGAAGCGATGAAGGCCGCCGGCTTTCCCGCTGCCCTCGTGGTGCCCATCCAGCACGGGGACCAGTTGCTGGGCGCGTTGCTCATTTCGTCAGACGGGACACCCATCGCCAACGAGGAACGCGCGTCGTTCGCCGTGGGTGTGGCCGGGCAGATTGCTCAGGGCGTGGCTCTCGCGCGCGCGTTCGCAGCCAAGAGCGCCGCAGAGCAAGAAGCGCAGACCAACGCCACGGCGTTGGAGGCGATGATGGAGTCCATCTCGGACGGAGTCATCGTTGCCGACGCACAGGGGAAGTTCATCTTCTGGAACTCTGCCGCCGACGCCATCCGGAACTCGCACGGAAGCGAAGCCGCCGCCCTGCAGGACAAATGGCCGAGCAACTACGGTCTCTTCCTGCCGGATGGAGTGACTCGGTTCCCGGTGCAAGAGTTGCCGCTTGCGCGAGCGATGCGCGGCGAGACCGTGGAGAACGTGGAACTTTTCATGCGCCACGCTGAGGCCCCGGCGGGGATTCGGGTCAGCACCAATGCGCGGCCCTTAATTCTCGACGGCCAACGGCGCGGTGGGGTCGTGACTTTTCGAGACGTGAGCCTGGAACGGGCGGCGCAGGAGCAACTCATGGTCTCGGACCGCATGGCATCCATCGGGACGCTCGCAGCGGGCGTTGCCCATGAGATCAATAATCCACTGACTTCGGTGGTTGCGAACCTAGGCCTTGCCGTGGCGGGCGCTCGAGAGCTCGAATCCGCCGTCGGTTGCTCACCCCTCCTGACGGAAATTCGGGAATGTCTGGGAGAGGCGCGCGAGGCAACAAACCGCGTTCGTTTCATCGTGAAGGACCTCAAGCTCTTCTCGCGAGCCGAGGAGGATCGTCGCGGACCCGTGGACGTCGAGAAAGTCATGGAGTCCACGCTCCGGATGGCATCCAACGAGATCCGACATCGGGCGCGCGTCGTGAAGGAGTACGGAGATGTCCCAATGGTCGACGCCAACGAGGCCCGACTGGGACAGGTGTTTCTCAATCTCGTCGTCAATGCCGCGCAAGCCATGGCAGAGGGACATGCGGACACGAATGAGATTCACGTTCTGACGACCACGGACGAAACGGGAAGGGTTGTCGTCGAAGTCCGCGATACGGGCTCTGGCATGGGCCCCGAAGCGCTGGCCAAGGTCTTCGTCCCGTTCTTCACGACAAAGGCCGCAGGTGTGGGGACCGGGCTCGGGCTAGCGATCTGCCATCGTATCGTTACTGGCTTCGGCGGTGAGATTTCGGTCGAGAGTCAGGTCGGCATCGGCACGACGTTCAGAGTTCTGCTTCCGGTGGCGCAGGCCGGGGCAACCGTGCCGAACATCATCGGCTTGATGGTGCCGACCGGACGACGGGGACGGGTCCTCGTCGTCGATGACGATGAAAACGTCGGAACCATCATCCGTCGACTCCTTTCGCCCGAGCACGACGTGAAACTGCTCGCCAGCGCGGACGAAGCGCTTGCCGCCATCATTGGTGGCGAGCATTTCGATGTCATCCTCTGTGACATCATGATGCCGGTCGTCACCGGCATGGACTTCTTCCATCGACTGGATGCTCAGGAAAGAGAGCAGGCAGAACGGGTGGTATTCCTGACCGGTGGGGTGTTCAGCGACCGGGCAAGAAAGTTTCTTGAGGAAATTCCGAAGGGCCGACTCCTGGAAAAGCCATTCGACAGCGATGACCTGCGAGCGTTGGTGAACGCGCGCGTTCGCTGACGCTGGTCGTCCCCTTCGGGGAGGACTCGCCATCGGCTGGCGCGGTGGTTCTGGACTGGACGTCTGAGGTCGAGAGGGCCGTTCCGGCTCTCGGGTTCAGAGATGCCGCATCGTTCGGGAACCAGAGGAGGCCGCACCGCCGACCGACGGCGTCGCAGGCCGAAGCACCTTCCCCTCTGGGTCGCGAAGCTGAGGGGCGGGAAGCTTCAACGCGGCTTCGGCCTGGAGCTGCGGAAGCACCGCTTTCGCGTCGCCGGCGATGGCCAGTGTCATCTCCTGGGGATGGAGCGCCCGGCGCACCGCGTCCTGGACGATGGCCGGGGTGAGTGCCTGAAGACGGCTGACGTAGGTGCGGTACTCGTCCAGTGGCAGGTCGAAGAGGAAGATGTCGGCCACCGCGGCCGATGTCGCCCCCACGCTCTGGAGGGCCTCCACCAGCTGGAAGGCGAGCAGCGCCTTGCCCTTGCTCAATTCTTCTGCGGAAAGGGGCTCGGCCACCAGCCGGTTCAATTCGCCGAAAATCTCGGTGACGGCCTTCCCGGTGACGTCGGTCTGGACGCTGGTTCGCGCCGCAAAGGCCCCCGGGCCGCGCCCAAAAGCGAAGCCGCTGAAGGCCCCGTAGCTGTAGCCGTGTTGCTCACGCAGGTTCTGGTTGAGCCGGCTCGTGAAGCTGCCGCCGACGATGGCGTTGGCCAGCTCCAGGGCGAGGACGTCCGGCGACGAGCGCGGGACGCTCGGTTGTCCCACGAGGAGGACGGACTGCGGTTTGCCAGGGAAGTTGACCAGCACGAATCGCGGCCGGGGCACCTCCACCGTTGGCTCCTTGCGGCCGTGAGAAGGTGGGGCCCCCCGGGGTTTCCAGGCGCCGAAGGCGCCTTCCATGACGGAGCGCACGGCCCCGGCTGACGCGCTTCCCACGGCGACGATGGCCGATTCGGTGGGAGAAACGGACGCCAGGAAATTCTTCACGTCGCCGAGACGAATGCGCTTCACGGCGGCGATGGTGCCCTCGGGGAGGTGGCCCAGGGGGCCGTTGCCATAGAGGGCCGCCTGGAATGCCGCCCGCGCGGCAACGCGCGGCTGGCTTCGAGCCGCGGTCAACTCTCCCAGTCGCTGCGCCTGAATTTTCTGCCAGTCCTTGGCCGTCAAGTTGGGCCGGAGCGCGACATCCGCCAGGAGGGCGGCCATCTCATTCAGGCGCGGCGCGAGCGCGGAAAGCCCAATGGACAGCGCGTCGGTGGAAGCGGACACCGAGAGGTTGGCACCGATGGCGTCGGCAGCAGCGGCCACCTCGGCCTGCGACTTTCCGGCGCTTCCAGCCTGCAGCATGGAGGCAGCCAGGGAGGCCAGCCCCTCCTTGCCGATTGGGTCCGTTGCCGCACCCTGCCGGGTAACGAAGCCCACCGCCTCGAGTCCGGCGCTGGCGCGCTCCACGACGTACAGCTTGAGCCCGTTGGACAGGGTGAGAACCGTCGGGACCGGCGCGTCGAAGGGCCCGAGCGGTGGAATGGGGGGCCGCTGGGCGAGGACGTTCTCGCCGGGGATGGTGCCTGCGGAGGCGGCCATGGCCTGCGGTTTGTTGGCCGGCGGCAGCGGCGGCTCCATGTCCGGCTTCGGCGGCGCCGCGGAACAGGCGAGTAAAGCAAGGGCGGCTGCGGGGACGAGGACGCGCATCACTTCGTCTCCTGTGCGTTGGCCACCTTGGGCTCCGGCCGGACTTCCACCACCACGCGTCCTGCGCCGAGGACTGTATTCGCCATCTCTCGCACCGTGGCCTGGGTGGCGCCCTCGTAGCGGTCGAGGTCGCTCTTCACCGTGGCCTTCGGGCCATAGGTGAGCTGGAGTTGATTCAAGTACTGCGCTCGGCTCACGAGCGACTCGAGCCGCCGCGCGGCCCCGGTGTAGACGAGGGTACGGGCGGCCTCGAGCTCATCGAGCGTCGGGCCTTCCGTCTTCATGCGTTGGAGCTCCTCGTCGATGGCCTTCTCCAGGGCGTGGACATCCACCCCGGGGCGGGCCAGGGCGGAGACGAAAAAGACGCTCTGCAGCTCGCGTGTTTCCTGGGCGACCGACACCTCGGTGGCCAGCTGGTCTCGGTAGACGAGACGCTGGTAGAGCCTCGAGGCCTTGCCCTGTCCAAGGATGCTCGCCAGAAGGTCGCAGTTGGCGTCCCCGGGTGTCCCCTCGCGTGGGCTGAACCAGGCCATGACCACCTTGTCGAGGTCCACCTTGTCCGTGAGTTGCAGGCGGACCTCGGTGGTGAGCTTGGCGAGTGGCGCGGAGACTTGCTCTGGAATGGGCCGCTTGGGGAGGAAGCCGAAGTACTTGTTGACGAGCGCCAGGGCCTGGGCTGGCTCGACGTCGCCGGCGATGACCAGGCTCGCGTTGGAGGGCACGTACCAGGTGGCGAAGAAGGCCTTCACGTCCTGAAGGGTGGCCGCTCGGAGGTCCGTTGCCGAGCCGATGACAGGCCAGCTGTAGGGATGCCCCTTGGGAAAGAGGGCGGGTGGAAGCGCGTCCTCCACCTTCCCGTAGGGGACATTCTCGTAGGACTGCCGCCGCTCGTTGAGCACCACCTTTCGCTGCGTCTCGAGCTTCTCCTGCGTCATCTCCTGGCCGAGCGTGAGGAGCCGGTCGGACTCCATCCAGAGGAAGGTCTCGAGGAGATTCGAAGGGCCGACGGAGTAGTAGTCGGTGATGTCGTAGCTGGTGAAGGCATTGTTCACGCCTCCGCCGGCCTCCATCAGTGTGTCGAACTGAGGGTAGGGGACGTAGCGCGCCCCCATGAACATCAGGTGCTCGAAGAGGTGAGCGAAGCCGGTCCGGCCTGCCTGCTCGTCCCGACTGCCCACGTGGTACAGCAAGTTGATGGTCACGCCGGGCACCGTCCGGTCCGGCGCGATGATGACTTTGAGCCCGTTCGGGAGCTCGGCGTGCGTGACCGGCACGTCGAGCGTGGGTGCCAGGGAGAGCAACAAGGACAGGGGCAGTGCAAGCACCATGGAGGACCTTCCGAGGTGGTAGGAGGCGGATGGGCCGTCTAGGCCGGGCCGGCGTTGGGAGCAAGCCCGGATGGAGCAGATGGACGGGAACGCAGGGACACCAGCGCCCCCCACCCGAGAATGGCGATGCTGAGCAGTGACCAGACCACCGCCCAGAGGAAGGCCGGCACCGGGGTATGTGCTGCGAGCAGCGCGGCGTCGCTCTGTGCGCGGACAGTCGAGTTCCAGAGGTCGTCGCGCAGGTCGAAGACCGCGTAGAGGCCGGTGAAGGCCGCCAAAAAGAGAACCAAGAGTCGCACTCCCAAGGGCGGAAGCCAGCGCGCTGCGGCACCGAGGACGGCGGCCATTCCCAGACAGAAGGCGACGGTGAAGGCGTTCCCGGCGAGAAGGCTCATCGCCGCAAGCCACACCGCGTAGAGCGCGAGCACTCCGCGGGCAAGCCGGAAGCGAAACGCCAAGACCAGGAGCACGGCGCCGGCGATGGCGCTGCCCACGTAGCCGGCCGAGTAGACGAGGATGGTTGGCCAGGCGCCCGGCGGCAAGGCAGAGAGGCATGCGCCGGACTGGTTCGGGGCGAGCACCACCCGCTGGACGCTGCCGCCGGCCAGAAGCGTGGCCGCGGCATGTCCGCTCTCGTGCCCCATGACCACCAGAAGCTTGATGGGCGTGAGGAGGGGCGAGTCCCAGAAGACGAGCCCGACGGCCACCAGCGCCGCAAGCACCAGCAGCTTGCCGACGTCAAGACGGCTCTGCGGACGGTCTCCCGACGCGGCCATGGCGTACAGGTTCGCCGACTGGGGAGAGGGTGTCATCATTCCCACCTTTAGATGTACGCGCGAACGGCGGGCCGATTTCACACCCCATGGCGCGCACGGGGTGGCCTGTCGAGCAAGACTGCCCGGGCGGGCCGTCGACCATTCCTCGAGACGGGACCAACGGCCCGAGCTACTCCCGCGGAGCAGCCTCCGGGTCCTCGTGCTTGGTGAGTCCCCAGTCCTTGAGGCGCTTGAAGAGCGTGGAGCGTGCCACACCCAGCTCTCGCGCCACTCGCTCACGGTTGTTGTCGAAGTGTCGCAGCGCGCCCTCGACAATCTCTCGCTCTCGCTGTCGCAGCATCTGCTCGAGCGTCATCCCGGGGATGAACTCCCCCACCGGCAAGCGCCGTTCAACGCCTGGATGGGGGTCGAGCCGGAGCTCGCCGACGTCGATGGTGGGGCCCGTGCGCATGAGCAGAGCACGCCGAAGCACGTTTCGCAGTTCGCGCAGGTTGCCTGGCCAGGAGTGCTGCGTGAGTCGTCCGAGCGCCTCGGTGGTGATGCTCACCGGCTGTCCGCGTGGGCTGTCTTCGCGCAACAGGTGCTCGGCGAGTGCGGGAACGTCACCGCGGCGACGCCGAAGCGGGGGAAGGATGAGCGGCGCCATGCACAGCCGGTCGTAGAGGTCCTCTCGAAACTTGCCGGCGCGCGTTGCCGACAGCAGGTCCTGGCTCGTCGCCACCACCACCCGGACGTCCAGCGGCGAAGCGATGGTCGCACCGACGCGACGAAACTCCCGCGACTCGAGCGCCCGCAGCAGCGTTCCTTGAAGCTCGAGGGAAAGTTCACCGACTTCATCGAGAAACAGCGTGCCACCCGCAGCTTCCTCGACCGCGCCCCGCTGCCCTGTCTTCTCCGAGCCGAAGAGTTCGGTCTCCAGGAGGTCCTGACGGATGACACGACACTGCACTCGCACCAGCGGCCGCTCGGTCCGACCACTTCGCGCATGAATCGCCCGCGCGACGCGTTCCCGGCCTGACCCTGGCTCACCGAAAATGGCGACCACTTCCGCCGACGGTGCCACCCTCTCAATGAAGTCGGCGAGCTGGCGGATGCCGGGGTCGGCTCCGAGGATGGCTGCAGAAGCCGGCCGCTCTTGGAGCGCGGTCGCCGATTGGAAGGCGGTGGCTACGCCAGACGGCATCGTCTCGGTGCCAAAGACGCGCACCGTCCCGATCAGGGGTCCGCGCGTGCTCCAGCGCTCCGGGTCCGCTGCACCGGGCGGCGTCGTGGTTGGCGGAGGTGCGGTCGACCTCTCCGCACGAAAGACGGCCCGCCACTGGCCGAGGCTGATGTCGGCGCCATCGGCCAAGGGCGCGCGGGTGGTCTTTTCCCCGGACACCGTCGTGCCCTTGCCGGAGAGGTCCTCCACCACCGCCACGCCGCCGTCGAGGAGCACCGCGGCCTGGTGCGCGCTCACCTCGGCATCTGGAATGACGATGTCGCTTGTCTCTGCCCGTCCGAGCACCACCCGGGAGCGGTCCAGCGCGATCCGAAGCAATTCTTCGCCCCGGCGCAGAAAAACCAACTCGGGCATGCCTGCCCCCCCAACCAAGAGGAAACCAGGGAAACCCTTACCACCCCACTTTCGAGGCTTCAAACGACTCAGCGTCCTGGGTTGAAAACGGGCTTCCCGAGGTATCCGCCGACGCGCACATCTCGGAAGCCGGGCAACTCCCCATCCATGGGCAGCACAGTGAATCCGGCACCAAGGACTCCCAGTCGCTTGATAAATTCTGCCTCCGGCCTCAACCTGAAACCGAGAGCTAGCTCGACGTACTCCGGACGCCGACCCATCTTGACCGTGCCGGTGGTGAGCGACTCGAGGTCCTGTCCTTTGATGTGGAAGCGCTGAACCGTTCCGGCGCCCTTGTCGAACGTCACTTCGCCTTCCACCGTGCCGAGCGCCGCACGCGGCAGGTCGACGGGCGTCGGTGTCCCGAACATGGGGACGGTGACGGTTCCTCCGAGCACGTTGATGTCCATTCCGTTAAGCCGCAAGACGCCGCTTGCCTGAGAGAGGTCTGGCTCGCCACGAACCAGCGGCATGTCCAGCGCCAGCTCGCCATCGACTTTTCCTTCAGCGTCGATGCCGGCCAAGGCCTTGAGGTTGGCCTGGGCGAGGTTGAGGCCGCTCAGCTTCAAGCGCAGCGACTGGCCCGAGCTCGGGAAGGACGCGGTGGCCGTGCCACCGAGCAGTCCGGCTCGCACCGCAAGGCCCGGTGGAAAGAAGGTCGGGCGAACCGTCATCTGGTCCACCACCAGCGGCACAGCGTCAGTGTCCGAGGCGCGGCTCAGCCGCACCTTGGTGGCCGTCACGCCGAAGAAGCCCGTCGACAGGCTGTCCATCCGCAAGACGAGTCCGGTGCGGGCAGCCTCGGCCTGCAAGCGAGCGCGTGCGGCATCCGCAGGGAAGGTGAGCACAAGGAAACAGAGAAAGCAGAACAGGCCAAAGAGGCCCAGGGCCAGAGGCCGGTGCCAGGGCTTTGGCTTCCATGGAGGTCGAAAGCGCGGCGTCACGGGCCTGCCTTGAGCTTGTAGGTGGCCACCGTGGCCCAAGCGGTGAGCACGTTCTCCTTGGTGCGCGGTTCGAGGCGCAGGGACTTCACCCGCACCATGGCCGGCCCACGTTCCACGGCGGCCAGGAATGACACCAGGCGGTTGAGCTGGACATCGGTGAGTGTGAGCTCGACGGTGCTCTCGACGATGCGCCCGTCGCCCACCGGAGCGTCCGCCTTCGGGGTGAGGGCCGGGATGTCGACGCCCGACTCGGAGCCCTTCTCCTCGAGGTAGGTGATGAGGCTGATGCCATTGGCGGAGAGCTGGGCCTCGTCCGCCTTCCTGGCCCGCTCGGCGTCGGCGTAGCTCTGGGAGAGCGCCTCGGCCGCGGCCAGCTGCGCCAGCTTGCTCGCCGTGCGTCGGCGTGTGTCGTCGGCGGCGCTTGCCAGGGAGAACAGGATGATGAAGAGCAGGAAGCACACCACCGCTCCGGTGGCCGAACCGACGAGCACCTTCTCGCGGCGCGAAAGACCGCTGAACCAATTCTGCAGCTCCACCCAGCGTTGTCTCAGCTTGTCCAAGGGTTCACCCGGCCGTGGGCGACGCGTCGCCGCAGTCGACGAGGACGTCGAGTTGGAAAGTGACGTGAGCGCCGTCTTTGGTGCGCTCCACCTTGCCCTCCTTCACGTCACGAAAGCAGTGAAAGGTCTTCAACGCTGCGGTCAATCGGTCGATGGTTTTCGAGCTGTCCGTCTCGCCCCGCATCTGGACGCGGTCGAGGTCGACCACCATCTGGTCGAGCTTGATGGGCATGTCCGCCGGAACCCGGGCCGTCACTTCCGCCAGGAGCGCGGCGGCGGACAGCCTGGGCAGCGCAGCGGTCGGACTCTCCTTGCCTCGCAGCATGTTCAGCGCCCGGTCGTAATTGTGCTCGCACGTCCCGAGCACCCGGCGGGTCAACTCGCACAGCTGCGCATCGACCGCCGCTTCCCGGCGGCCAAGCAACGCGCTTCGCACCACCCCGAAGGTGACGAGGAGCGCGACCAACACCCCGGCAAAGACAGCCAGCTGCGGCACTCGCCTTCGGAGCCAGTCGAGCTGCCCGGAGAAGGCCTGGTCGCCGCGCCGGAAGTTGAAGCGGTCGGCCCGGCTGCTGCCGCACAGCGCCAGGGCCCACGCCTGAGCGCCGCGCATGCGTTGCTCCGGTGCGAGCTCGGAATGGCCGCTCGCCGCCAGGAGGCTGACTGGGAGCCCGAGCTCCTTGGCCCAGGAATCGGCCAGGCCGGGGAGCTGGGCTGTGCCCCCGCACAAGAGCAACTGGTCCACCGGTCGACGGTCGCGCGTGGTGGCCGCCTTGAGCGTGGCGCGGACCTCGCGCGTCAAGGGTTGCAAGGCGCGATGAATCGCCTCGCGCGCCCGGACGTGTTCCGGCCCTCCGCCCGGCGCCAGCGAGCCGTCGCGTTCCTTCCAGCGCTCGGCATCCGGCGCCGAGACGCCGAACTCGCGCTCCAGCGCGGTGGTGATGTCACGCCCGCCTCCGGGGAGCACCCGAGCGAAGACCAGCCCTTCCCCGGGGCGTCCGATGGCCAACGTGGTTCGGCTGTGGCCGACGTCGACCAGCGCCGCCAGGCCGCCCGCCTCCACGCCCATGAGCGCGGGCCGGCCGACGAAGAGCGACCGGTAGACGAGGGCCGGATGCGTCACGACGCGCGGCTCGAAGCCGGCCTCGGAAAGCAGGGCCAGCAGGGGACGGAGCTCGTCCTTTCGCGCCACGCCCACCAGGAGCTCGGTGCCCTCGCCACTCCGCGCGCCGGGCTGGTAGTCGAAGACGACGGCCTCCAGCTCTCCAGGGAGCTGGCTCTCGACCTCGAAGGGGAGGGCGGCCTCGATGCGCTTTGCATCGCGGAATGGCAGCACGAGGGCGTGGGTGGCCACCGACGTCCCGGGCATGGCCACCACCACCTGGTCCACATGCCACGGGAACTCCTCGCTAAACGTCGCCAGGGCCGCGCGAAGCGACTCCTCCTCCGTGCCCGCTCCCCGGCGGATGTCGGCCCAGCCGGCCAGGACGGTGGTCCGGCCAACGTCGAGCAGGACCGCCTTCAGCGCGTGGCTACCTAGGTCGAGTCCAAGAATGCGTGGCATTCGGGTTCAGTCCACCTTCCAGTAGAGAAGCCGACCCAAGCCATCCTGCGGCTGCGTGATGCGAACCACCGAGGTGATGGTGCGCTGGACGCTGCCGGCCTCGCCCACGGCCGTCACGCGGAAGGTCTTGGTGTGGTCGCCGAGAAACGTGTTGCCCTGCAGGTTGCTGGTAATCTGCGGATTGACCGCGATGTCCGCTTGCACCAGGACGTTGATGAAGTCCGAGACAGTCATGCCCATCGGGCTCAGCATCCGGGCAGCGGAAATCTTCTGCACCAGCGTGTCCAGGAAAACCGGGTCGGAAAGTCGCCCGTCGGGTTTCGTTGGGTCCGCCGCGGAGCGGACGGCGAGGGCAAGCACCATCGGGTCGTCCGTATTCACGTTGAGGACCGCGTTGACGTCTGGATAGACGGTGAGCCGGTCCCCGAAGGCCGCCATGAAGCGGTCGCCGACGCCGTGCACGAAGTACAGCTCGCCGAGAGAGTCCATCGAGGCATTCTTCGGCCGGTAGCGCGGCAGGTACTTGCTGTAGAGCCCGGGCTCATCGGCGTAGCCGGCGGTGACCTGCGCTCCCGCCGCGTTCACCGCGAGCACCGAGACCAGGTCGTCGGCGTCGGCCCAGTCCTTGATGTTGATGAGCGCGTCGGCTGCGGCGATTTTCACCTTGTTCGCGTCTTCACGGTCAAAGACGAACTCGAAGCGCTTGTCGGTGAGCAGCAGGTAAAGCCGTTGCACCGCGGCGCCACCCGCGCCAGCAGTGAGCAAGCTGTCCAGCTGGTTGACGTTGAGCTTCGCCTCCTCGTCCTCGATGAGGGCGCCGTAGCAACCACGGAACCCTCCGTAATCGACGAGCGGCGTGCCGAGCGCTCCGCCGAGCTGGGCATCGGTTGGCTTCTTCTTCGGGACCCCCGCGTCCGCCCCGTCGGGCAGAAAGCGACCCAGCGTCTGGCAGTCGATGTGCGCCATGTGCCACAGCTGCAGGTTGAAGCTTCCGCCGATGCCGCCGGGCAGGGTCGACGACAGGCTCTGCATCGTGGTGTCGAGCTGCTTCTGGAACTGCAGCAGGAGCCGCGCCATGCCCAGCCCGCTCCGGGCCAGGTACTCGGCCCGCAGCGCGTCGCGCTGATGCACGGCGAGCTCCAGGTCCACCCTCGAGCTGTAGGCGAAGTCGGCCGCCACGGCGGCGAGGATGGCGACGGCCACCACCACCATCAGCAGCGCCACGCCTCGTTCGTCGGGTCGTCGTCGGAGGGCCATCAGAATCTCGGAATCTCCGTGTTGAGCATGATTCGTGTCTCGGTGCTGTAGCGCTGTTCGTGTCCGCTCTCGTCGGCACGAATCAACGCGATGCGCACCCGCACCGGAAGAATCGACTTCTTCTCAATCTTGCGCGTGTCCCACTCGTTGACCCAGTCCTTCTGGTCCGAGTCCCAGTACGAGAACTCCACTCGCTTCACGTTCTCGAGCAGCACGTCCTCGACGCCGCCGCGTTCCATCCTGTCCTCGCCGTAGAGGTTGGGGTTCTCCCGGCGCATGAGGTCCTGCTGCCCGCGGCTGCCCTTCTTGGTCGAGGTCCGGACCTCGTAGGCCACCACCATCTGGTCAGACTCCTTGGCGTCGGCGTAGAGGCGCTGGTGGGCAAGCGAGGTGAAGATGAGCTTGTCGCGGGCCCCGATGAAGTTGGTGGGACGGTCGTTCTGGTCGCGGTAGCGGCGGCTGTCGTAGCGGTCGCTGACGAAGGCAGCGCCAATCTCGCGCACCATCCGGTCCATGGTCGTCCGGAGCCCGCGGTACTGCTCGGCCTCCGTCTCGACAATCTCCTTGGCCTTGAAGCCGGTGTTGAAGGCCACGGCGATGGTGGCCCCAATCATCGCCGTGATGGCCACCGCCACGATGACTTCCAGAAGTGTGAAGCCGCGCCTGGCCATGCGTCAGTTCCCGCCGAAGGGCTGAAAGGTTCCCGTCTGTCGGCCCGTCGTCGCCGCCGGGCCACTTGGGACGCCGAAGGCCGGGTTGCCGAACCCGTTGGTCCCCGCGGCTGGGTTTCCGTTGACGCCGGGGACGACGGAAGCGCCGGTGCCGGCTGAGCCAGAGGCCAGCGGGACTCCTGGCGTCCCGTTTCGGTCCGAGCCCTGCTGCAGTGAGACGAGGTGAGTCACCACGTCGAGAGACTCGGTGCCCTTGCCCTCTTTCCAGGAGACGGTGAGACGAATCTCGCGAACGCCTTTACGGATTTGGTCGAGCAACTGCTGGACTTGCGTCTGCGCGAGGTTCGCGAACGGCCCGAGGGCATTCATTCCCGAGGGGCCGGTGGCCCCAGGTGGAAGCGCCGAGTTGCTGATTCCGCCCGAGAGCGCCGAGGCCGCCAGCCCGCCGAGGCCGCCGTCTGTCCCGCCGAGGCCCCCGAAGAGCGAAGCCAGGCCGCCGCCCTCTCCGGGCGGAAGACCGAAGAGCGCTTCCAGAAGCTTGTCCGCGCTGACGCCGCTCGTCTTCGGGGCCAGGATGCTGGCCTTCCAGGTGTAGGCGGTCCAGCCATCGGCGGAGAAGTCCCCGGAGCGCTCGACGTCGTCCAGCTCGAAGCCCTTGTCGTACAGCTCCTGCTCGAGGTCGGTCATCTTCGCGCGAGCCAGCTGGGTGGCGATGGTGATGCGCTTCACGTAGGCGTGGCTGGCCACCGCGCCGGCGTTGAGGTCGAAGATGGCCAACAGCGCCAGCCCCAGGATGGCCATGGCCACCACCACCTCCAACAGCGTGAAGCCAGCGCGTTTCACGACTTCGGAATCTCCATCTCGCCGTCGACCACCGTCGTCTGTCCGGTGACTGGAGAAATGCTGAGCGTCCAGACGCTGTTGCCCTGGCGCGCGGTGAGCTGTGCGCGCTCCACGGAGCCCTGAGGAAAGAAGTAGACGTAGGCCAGGCCGCTCTTGGCCGGCAGTCGCTGGTGCGGCGTCCACACGCTGAGCTTGACGCCCGACACCCGGCGTGGCTCGATTTCCGGCGAGATGAAGGTCGAGAATTTTGCGAAGTGTTCCACGCGGTCCTTTTCCTGGGAAAGCACGTCCAGCAACGACGGACCGCTCCTCGGCGGAGAACCGCTTCCTCCTCGAGCGCCACGCTTGGCGGCGTCGGCGAGGGCCTGGTTTTCGTCTTTGAGTTGCTGCTCGCGGTCACTGGAGGCAGTCACGGCCCGGTTCGCGCATTCGGCGCGGTAGGTGAAGCCGGTTGCATCGCCAGCAGGCATTTCGAAGACCATCCGGCAGGTGTGTCCCGTCAGGGCCGCGGTGTCGTAGAGGGCCCGCGCTGTGGCCCCCAGCTCGCCGAGGGTGGCCCGTGCGCGCGCTCCGGTGAGCGCATTGATGCTCACCACGGCGGCTCCGAGCAGCAGCGCCGCGATGGCAACGACGACCATCACCTCAATCAAGGTGAGGCCGCTCTTGGAGCGACTCGTTCTCATGGAGATGCGGGGCCTGCTGTCCTGCCCGTCAGCGCCCCTGCGCAAACCACGGCCTCGCTGGCCGGACGGAGAGGCGACGCGGACGTCATGGCTGCTTCTGGTCCGGGCGGTTGGAAATATCGGCGTCCGGTCCTTCTCCACCCGGGACACCATCTCGTCCGTAGCTCGTGATGATGGGGCGGCCGCGCTCCAGGACGTAGATGTAGTCGTGGTTCCAGGCGTCCCGGGGCACCTCGTCACGAAGCTGCGCGTCCACCAGGGCCTGGAGACCGGTTGCGGTGTCCGGGTAGCTCCCGTAGCGGGCGTAGCAGAGCTTGAGGGAACCCTCGATGGACATGATGTCCAGTCGCACTCGGTCCTCCTGCGTGTTGCGGCAGGTCTCGGGCCAGGGCATCAGAAGACCAAGAACCAACAGCAGCAAGGTCATGGCTGCTTCTGGTCCGGCCGGTTGGAGATGTCGGCGTCCGGTCCCTCTCCACCCGGGACACCATCTCGGCCGTAGCTCGTGATGATGGGGCGGCCGCGTTCCAGGACGTAGATGTAGTCGTGGTTCCAGGCGTCCTGGGGCATCTTGTCCAGAATCTGCTGGTCGACCAGGCCCTTCAGGCCGATGGCGGTGTCCGGGTAGTTCCCCTTGCGGGCGTAGTAGAGCTTGAGCGAACCCTCGATGGCCTTGATGTCGAGCACCGTGCGGTCCACCTGAGCCTTCTGCAGCTGCGGAATCACCGCCACCGTCACCGCGGCGGCGATGAGGCCGATGATGGTGATGACCACCATGATTTCAATGAGCGTCATGCCGCGCGCCGCGCTCGAGTGCTTCCAGGAAAGTCGTCGCATCAGCGAACCTCCGTTGTGTGCGCGGGGGAAAGAGTTGCCCCGCGGCCGTAATAGACAAAGCCCACCGCCAGCAGTGCCGCGGCCAGCGCCAGGATGGCTGCTGCCGTCACCCGCTGCACCCACCTATCCAGATTGCTGTCCATCGCCGTGGCCTGCCGTCACCGAATGGTGGTGTTGAGCTGCAAAATCGGCATGAGGATGGAGAAAGCGACGAAAGCGATGATGGCACCCATGGCGACGATGATGAGCGGCTCGAGCAGCGCGGTGAGCGCGCCCAGGCGCACATTGACTTGGTTCTCGTAGCTGTCCGCCACGTTGAGCAGCATCTCCTCCAGCTGCCCGGAGCGCTCGCCCACCGCCACCATGTGGTAGACGAGCGGAGGAAACTGCCCGGAGCGCTTCAGCGGCCCGGCGATGCTCTCGCCCTCGCGGATGGCGTCGCGGGCCATCTCCACCACGCCGGCCAGGACGGTGTTGGTCACGACATTCTTGGTGATGTCCATCGCGGTCAGCATCGGCACGCCGGCCTTGAGAAGCGTGGCCAGCGTTCGACTGAAGCGCGAGACGAGGAGCATCCGGAGCAGGCTGCCGGCCACCGGAAGCTTGAGCACCCAGGCGTCGAAGAGTGGCCGCCCATTCGCGCTTCGCGTCCAGGCCACGCTGCCCACCACCGTGCCCACGGCCAGTGGCAGAATCAGCCACCACCAGCCGGAGAGCAGGTTGCTGGCGAAAATCAGCAACCGCGTCGTCCAGGGCAGGGTAGCCTGCATCGTCTCGAAGATGCGCGTCACCTTGGGAACGACCACCGTCATCAGCATCACCAGGATGCCGCCGCCGATGACGGTCATGATGGCCGGGTAGATGAGGGTCCCGACCAGCTTCTGCTTGAGCTTGGCCTGGCCCTCGGTGAAGTCGGCGAGTCGTGCCAGCACCGCATCGAGGGCGCCCGAGGCCTCGCCGGCCCGGACCATGTTCACGTAGAGGTTTCCGAAGATGCGCGGGTGCTGACCGAGCGCATCGGCCAGCGAGCTGCCCTCGTTCACCCGCTGCTTCACGTCGGAGAGCGCACGCTTGAGCCGGTCCTTCTCCGTCTGGTCGACGAGCGCGGCCAGGCTCTCGACGAGGGTGACGCCGGCGTGGAGCAGCGTGGACAGCTGGCGGGTGATGACCGCGACGTCCTCCGAGGAGACGCGCCCCTGAAACATCTTGCCGAACTGGACCTCGCGGTCGGCGGCGGCTTTTCGGCCGGTGCGGGCCTCGGACTGGCCGAGAACATCGGTGAGGAAGACGTCGATTTTTCGCAGCTGTGCCCGCAGCGACTTGCTGCTGTCGGCCTCTAACAAACCGGTGACCTGCTTCCCGGCGGCGCTCAGGCCTCTGTACTCGAAGACGGGCATGGCGGCTTACATGTCCTCCTGGGTGACGCTGAGGACCTCGGCGATGGTGGTCTCGCCGGCGAGCACCTTCCTGGCGCCGTCATCGAGGAGCGTCGTCATCCCCCGCTTGACCGCCTGCTTCTTGATGGTGTTCGAGTCCACGTTCTTGATGGCCAGGGTGCGGATGTCGTCGTCGACGGGGAGGAACTCGTAGATGCCCGTCCGGCCGCGATACCCGGTCTGCCCGCAGGCCGAGCACCCCACTGCCCGGTAGACGGGTGGGCTTCCGGCGCGCACCACCTGCTCGGGCGTCATGCCGATTTCGGCCAGCTCCTCCGCGGTGGGGACGTGGGCCTCCCGGCAGAGGTTGCACAACCGCCGCACCAGGCGCTGGGCCAGGACGGCCGTCAGCGAGCTGGCCACCAGGAAAGGCTCGACGCCCATGTCCACGAGACGGGTGATGGCGCCCGCCGAGTCGTTGGTGTGCACCGTGGAGAAGACGAGGTGGCCGGTGAGCGAGGCCTGAATGGCAATCTCGGCCGTGTCCCGGTCGCGGATTTCACCGACCATGATGACGTCCGGGTCCTGGCGCAGGAAGCTGCGCAGCCCGGCGGCGAAGGTGAGGCCAATCTTCGGGTTGATGGCCATCTGGCTGATGCCCTGCAGCTGGTACTCGACCGGGTCCTCGACGGTGAGGATGTTGAGGTCCGGTGTGTTGATGATGCTCAGCGCCGCGTAGAGGGTGGTGGTTTTCCCTGAACCGGTCGGGCCAGTGACCAGGACGATGCCGTGCGAGCGCCGGATGACCTGCTCCACCTGGGTGAGGATGGCCCGGGCCATCCCGATTTCGCTCAGGTCGAGCAAGGTGGACGTCTTGTCGAGAAGCCGCATCACGATGCGCTCGCCGTAGACGTTGGGGATGGTGGAGAGGCGGATGTCGATGTCCCGCCCGGCCAGCTTGATGCGAATTCGACCGTCCTGGGGAAGCCGCTTCTCGGCGATGTTGAGCTGCCCCATCACCTTCACCCGGCTGACGATGGAGTTCTGGTAGCGCTTGGGCGGCTTGATGACCTCGTTCAGCACCCCGTCGATTCGGAACCGGACGATGAGGTCCCGCTCCATCGGCTCGATGTGGATATCGCTGGCCCGCTCCTTGGCCGCGCGAAAGAGCAGCGAGTTCACGAGGCGGATGATGGGCGCCTCGTCGTCCGCCTCGAGGAGGTCCTGGGGCTCCTCCAGCTCGTGGGCGACCGAGTCGAGGTCGTCCTGTGCCTCCATCTCGCCAACCAGCTGCTCGGCCTCGTTCAGCGCCCGGTCGTAGACGGCGTTGATGGCGTCGACGATGGCTGCGGCCGGGACCACCACCGGCAAGAGCGAGGCGCCAACCAGCATTCTCGCGTGGTCGAGGGCTGGCGTGTCGAGCGGGTCCGCCACCGCCACCACCACCGCTCCCTCCTCACGCCGCAGGGGGAGGAGGCGGGACTGCTTGGCGAAGTTGATGGGCACGGCTCGTGCGAGCTCGACGTCGACGTGTTCCACGCTGATGCGGGCGGCGAAGGGCAAGTCCAGCTGCGCGGCGAGTGCCCGGGCCACGTCCTCCTCGCTGACCACTTTCCGCTGGACGAGAATCTCGCCAATGCGCCCGCTCTCGGCGGCTCCCTGAGCGCGCAGCGCGTCGGCCAGCACCGCCGGGTCGAGCTTGGCCAAGGCGACGAGGACCTCGCCCAGCAGCCGGCCGGCGAGCCCGGTGGGCGCGGCGAGGGCGACGGGAGCTTCGAGAACTGCGGTCTGAACGTCTGGCATGGCTAGGGTTGTTTGGGTGGGTCCACCATCGAGCGGTCGTATGGATTCGACTGCGGGTCGAGGGGCGGCACGGGAGGAGCGGGCGTCGGGGTAGCCGGGGCTTCGGCCGTCGAGGCCGCGGGCGGGGGCGCTGCCGTCTGCGGCGCCGGGGCCGGGGCTGGCGCTCGGGCGGACGAGGGGGGGCTCGTGGGGATGGGTGGGAGCGCGTCGGGTGGTGAGTAGGGCGGCGGGACGGGGGGAACCGGGATGGGCTGCGGTGGCCCGGAGGGGCGGATGACCTGGTCGCCTGGCGCGCTGTAGCCGGCCTCCAGCTTCACGCTCTGAATGGAGGCCTGGTTCATCTTGCCCAAGGGGCCTGCCTTGCGGTCGAAATCCACGGCCACGTCGTAGTGAGGAAGCTCTCCGTAGAACTCCTCCACGAATTTCTGCCGCTCGGCCATCTTGCGCTCGAAGATGCGTCGGAAGTCGCTCGAGTCCCGGATGATGTAGGGCGTGAGAAAGAGAAGCAGGTTGGTCTTGATGGTCTGCTTCGTCGTCTCCCGAAACAATGCCCCCAGGATGGGGATGTCGCCCAGCACCGGGACTTTCGAGGCATTCTCGATGGTGCGGTCCTGGATGATGCCGCCGATGACGACGGTCTCCTGGTCCTTGGCCACCACCGTCGTCTTCGCGGTTCGCTTGGCGAGCGTCGGGCCAAGCACCGGGTCGTTGGAGGTAATCTCCTCGTCCGACTCGTTGATGGTCAGCTTGATGTAATCGCCGGCGGCGTTGATTTGCGGCTTGATGTTGAGCTTGAGCGCGACGTCCTGCCGGCTGATGGGGGCATAGAAGGAGCCCAGGCCCCCGATGGCGGTCCCCAGGGACGAAGCGGTGCTGGGCACGCTGCTCGCATTGACGCCGGGAAGGTTTTGCGGCGCGAAGCCGGCCTGGAAGGGCACGTTGGAGCCAACCGTGATTTCCGCCTCCTCGTTGTCGCTGGTGAGGAGGTGGGGGGTGCTCAAGACGTTGACGCCGGCGCTGGTCTGCAGCGCATGCAGCACCACACCGAAGGCCGGGACGCTCAAGCCCAGCGCGGTGAGGGCGGGGATGGCCGGCCCCTGGATGCCGGCCAGAAAGCCGCTGTAGTTGTTGAGGTTGGTGACGGAGAAGGAGGGCGGCTCGGAGCCGGAGTACTTGGTGCCGAGGATGCCCACCCCTTGACCCTGCGAGGTGTTGACCGTGAAGCCCTGGTGGAGGCTCACGCCGAAGTCTGTCTCGCGCGTCATGTCGACTTCCATGATGACCGCCTCGATGAAGACTTGGCGGCGGGGGACGTCGAGCTTCTCGATGACTTTCACCAAGCTTCGGTAGTCGCTCTGGCTGGCCACCACCACCAGGCTGTTGGTGGCCTTGTCCGGTGAGATTTTCACCTCGCCGGCAAAGAGCTCCGTGGCCGCGACGCCGGGAGTCCCCGCCGGCCGCGGGGGGGCGGGCTGAGCGCTGTTTTGCGGTGCCGCCGTCCCGGCGGGCGAACGGGGGCGGTTGGCCGAACCCTGGGCCAGCGCCTGGAGGGTGGCGGCGATGTCCTCCGCGGTGGCGTTGGCCAGCGCGTAGACGTTGATGCGTCCCTCGCCCGAGATGGGGACGTCGATTTGCCGAATGATGTCGTTGATGCGGTCATTGGCCGCTGCGCTGGCGACGATGATGAGCTTGTTGGTGCGTTCGTCCGGAACCAGGGTGGTGAGCGTCGCCGGCGCCCCGGCTGTCGTGCCCGAGGCGGTCGCCGTGCCGCCGGTGGGAGTGGGTGCGCCCGCGGCCGCCGGGGCGGGCGTCACCTGGAGTGGAAGCGTTGCTGGGCGTGTGCCCGGCCGTCCCTTCTGCTCGAAGAGCTTCTGGATGGTGCTCGCGACGTCGGCGGCCAGCGCATACCGAATCTGCACCACGCGCATCTCGTCGTTGGCGCTCCGGACGTCGAGTTGCTCGACGATGCGCTCGATGCGGTGCATGTTCCCGCCGAGGTCATTGACGATGATGGTGTCCGGCTGGAAGAGGATGCTGTCGCCGCCAGGGCTGACCAGCTGCTGGACGACGTTGCGCAGCGGTTCGAGCTCCACGTACCGGACCTTGAAGAGCCGGGTCATCATCTGCTCGGTGGTGGTGTACTCGGTGTTCCCGTCGAGGATGGTGGGGATGTTGTTCTGCTTGGCCTTTGCCTTCTCGACGACCTTCGAGAACTTGCCGTAGGGCACCACCGCCAGGTTGTTGGCGTCTAGCGCCGCGAGGAAGGCGGCGTAGAACTCGTCGGCACTCACCTCCACCCGTCCGTTGTCCGGGCCGATGACCGAGATTTTGCCGCGGATGTTCTCGCCGAGGATGAAAGTCTTGCAGGTGGCGTCGGCGACGGTTTGCACCAGCTTCTCGACGTCCACCTTGTCGAAATAGATGTTGAAGCGCGCCTTGCGTCGGACTTCCTCGCAGTTGGGTGTCGTCCGGTCGAACACCGGGCTGACGGCTCTTTCCGGCAGAGCCACCGGCGTCACCGGTTTGGACGGTGGGGGCGCAGGGGGCGGAATGGGCGTCGAGGTGTCGCCGGGAACCGGGGCCGGCGTCCCGGGGCCCGGGAGCCCCGGCCGCCGCACGTTGTTCGCGTTGGGGGAGAGGGGAAGGGCAAAGGGATTGGGTTTCACGACGCCGGCAGGCGGCGTGGCATCGGGGTTCTGGGCCTGACCGAGAAGGAGCGGGAGGAGCAGGGAGCTCTGGAGGAGGGCGTTCATGTCTGAAGGGGCGGCCGCGGCTTTTTCGGGCCGGGGAAGTCAGTGGACGTTGTAGGTCATCCGCATCATGGTTCCGTTCCGGTCCACATCGACGTCGATGCGGGGAGCGTCCTTCAGCTTCGTGTAGACCTCGAGCGCCTTGGCCGGGTCGTTCATGTCCAGACCGTTGATGCGGGTGACGACGTCACCATTCTGAATTCCGATTTTCGAGTAGAGAGAATCCGGCCGGATGGAGAAGAGCTTGAAGCCCTCTGCGGCGCCGTCCTTGAAGGCCGGCACCAGTCGGGCCTGCATGGCGATGTCGTTGAGGTTGTTGATGGCCCGGTCGACCTCCGAGCGCGGCACGTCGAAGTTGTTGCCATCCAGGGCCTTGATGCCCGCTCCCCAGGGCTCCGTCACCTTGGTGTTGGTGGACAGGGGGGGGGCCGTGCCGTCGCCTGAATCAGCGCTCACATACTCCCGCCGGCCGTTGTTGAGGACGATGACGCGGTCGCGAAGGATGTCCAGCACCTGAGACGTCAGGAGCCGGTCGCCGACCATGACCGTCATGCTGCGCTGAGCGCCGGTGTCCAGCACCGAGGCCAGGGACCACTCCGGGTCGCCAGCACGCATGGTGCCGAGAAGCTTCGCCCGCATGGAGGTGCGCACCGGCTCCGAGCTCAAGTCCGTCTTGGACGAGACGAAGGTGGGCTCGACGGGCAGGACGAGCCCGGTGAGGTGGGCCAGGCGCTCCGCGTTGAGGATGGCCGGAAGCTGGCTCGTGGCGACGGTGCGGCTCACCAGCGCCGCCGGAGTCGAGGGGTTGGGGAGGATGGCTCCCTCGACGAAGAGGTTGACGATTTTCGCCGCCAGCAGGGCCGCGGTGGCAATGCACGCCATCTGGACGGCCCAGAAGTACTTGCGGAACAGCAATTCCACCGGTTCGGTAGGCACCGGGAGGGACGTACAGCAAGCCAGGTGCCAGAGCCACCGGCCGGCTTCCGAGGGGCAATCGGCCCTCGCCACGGTGGTTTCGGACAAATTGTCAGTCCCGGGCCAGAAGCGCCGGGACGGCCTGTCAGGGCTCGGTGGAGTCGTCGCCCCGTTCGCGCTCGAGCTTACGGTAGATGGTCCGCGCGGCGATGCCCAGCAGCCGGGCAGCCATCGTCTTGTCGCCCCCGGTGTGGCGAAGCGTCTCGTGGATGAGGCGGCGCTCCACCTCCTCCATTGGCGTGCCGATGGGGATGACCACCTGCCCGGCGGCCCCGCGCGGCCCGGTGCGCACCGACTCGGGGAGGTCGCCGACTTCCAGGATGTCCCCGCGGGCCAACACCACCGCGCGCTCCACGGCGTGTTCCAGCTCCCGCACGTTGCCCGGCCAGGCGTAGTCCTCCAGGGCCTGGAGCGCCTCCGGGGAGAGGCCTCGGAGCGGCTTGGCATTCTTCGCCGCGAAGCGGCGCAGGAAGTGGTCGGCCAACAGCGGGACGTCCTCCCGACGAGAGGCGAGGGGAGGGATGCGCACCTCGACGACGTTGAGGCGGTAATAGAGGTCCTCGCGAAAGCGGCTCTCGGCCACCTCGCGGGGCAGCTCCCGGCGCGTCGCCGACACCACGCGGACGTCGACGGCCAGCGGACCCGAGCCGCCGAGCCGCTCAATCTCCCCCTCCTGGAGCACGCGAAGCAGCTTCACCTGCGCGCTCAGCGACAGCTCGCCGACTTCGTCGAGGAAGAGCGTCCCTCCGTGGGCCCGCTCGAAGCGTCCCTCGCGGCGCGCGAGCGCCCCGGTGAAGGCGCCCTTCTCCACGCCGAAGAGCTCCGCCTCGAGGAGTGTCTCGGGGATGGCGCCGCAGTTGACGGCCACGAAGGGGCCGCTGGCACGGGGCGACAGCTCATGAAGGGCCCTCGCGGCGAGCTCCTTCCCAGTCCCGGATTCGCCCACCAGCAGCACCGTGGCGTGCGCGGCGCCGGCCTGGCGCAGGGTTTCCATCAAGGCCCGAAACGCCGGGGACTGCCCGATGAGCGTCCGGCCTCCGGGCGCGCCGAGGTCCGCCAGGCGGGCCTTGAGCGTCTCGTTTTCCGCCATCAGCGCCCGGTGCTCCAAGGCCCGGAGGACGGTCTTCACCAGGGCATGGCGCTTGAGAGGCTTGGTGATGAAGTCATAGGCCCCGTCCTTCATGGCCGAGACGGCAGCTTCCACCGTGCCGTAAGCCGTCATCAGCACCACCTCGACGTCGGGGCGCATCGAGCGGGCGGTGCGGAGCAGCTCCTTGCCGTCGAGGCCGGGCATCATCAAGTCCGTCACCAGCACGCCGACTTCCGGCCGACGCAAGAGCGCGAGCCCCTCCGCGCCGTCGGAGGCGGTGAGGGTGGCCAGGCCCTCGAGCTGAAAAATACGCGCCACCGAGTCAAGGTTGGCGCGGTCGTCATCGACGACGAGAACGGTGGAGTGGGCCATGGACGCTCTTAGCGGATTCTACCCCTCGTCGACCGCGTCGGGGGGCCCGGAGGCCTTCACATCCTCCTGGCGCACCTTGTCCACGCTGAAGCGCTCCGCCGCTTTGGTGAGCTTCTCCAGGGCGACGTCGAATTCGGGCGGCGTCTTCACGAAGCGCAGGTAGTTGATGCGGGCCACGACGAAGGCCTTGAGGTAGGGGCTGGTGAGTCCGCGCGCCTTCAGACGCTCCACGACGGCCGACACGGCATCATCGAGCTTGAGGACGGCGTCGGCCCGTTCCTCGCGCACGGCGAGCGCCTCGGCCAGCGGTTCGTCGAGGAAGCCGTCCACCCGCTTGACGATGGACTGGTAGGCGCCCCCGGACAGACCGCGCCGCTTCTCGTAGGCGGCGCCGAGCGTGGCGAAGGCCGGCTCCTCGAGGAGCGGCGCCACGTCCAGCTCCGTGCCGCCGCGGGTGGCCACCAGCCCGCGCAGCATGCGGATGACCTCCAGCGAGCGTTCCTTGAGGTTGTGGGCCTTCTCGGTGTTGAGCGCGAGGATTTGGAATGCCAGTTCTGGCTCCGGCAGCACCAGTGACACCACCGACTGCGCGCCGAGAAAGCGCATGGCACCCAGGCGGTGGTTCCCGTTCGGCGTCCAGTACTGCCCGTCCTGCCGCACGGTGATGAGTGGGTCGAGAAAGCGGTCCACCCGAGTCATGGCCGAGGCCAGGCGCCGCAGGTGGGGCTCGGAGAGGTCCCGCTGGTAGGGGGTGGGCTGGACCTTGTCGATGGGAAGCGCGGCCAGCACCACTCCGTGCCCTCCGAGTGGGTCACGGAAGACAGCCAGCGGACGGCCTCCGTCGGCGGTGATGGCCTCGCCGAGGGCTTTGGCATCGGCCGGGATGTCCTCCAGAAGCTGGGAAGCGGTGAGCCCCCGCACCGTTGTCTTGCGCCGACGGACGGGTGCCTTGCGCTTCTTGGGGACCTGCCGGGCGGTTTTGGAGCTCTTGGGCATGGCGGCGCTCGACCCTAGCGCGGCGCAGCGCCTTTCGGGGCATGCTCCCACCCCGCATGCGTCGCTCCGTGGCCATCGCTCTCGCCGTCGTCATGGTGCTGGCCGCGGGAATCGTGACCTTCGCCCTGCGGTCCCGCGGGGCCACCTCGCCGGAGGAAGCGGTCCGCGCGGCGGTGCAGCAGATGGAGCAGGGCCTCTCGGAGAAGGACGCCTCGCGCGTCATGGAGGCGGTGTCCGAGACCTTCCGCTCCCAGACGCTGGGGGACCGGACGGAGCTCAGGCGGATGGTCCTCGGCCTCTTCATGCGCGGCGGCGGGCTGAAGGTGGTGACGTTGCAGGCCGAGGTGCTGCCCGAGGAGGCTGGCCGCCTCCGCTGGCGAGGGCGGGTGGCGGCGGCGCAGCCCGGGGGCGGAGGGCTGTCCACGCTCACCGACGCCGAGCTCCGGCAGTTTCACGTCGACGCGCTCTTCGCCGACGAGCACGGGCACTGGCGGGTGGTGGAGGCGACGGTGACGCCGGTGGAGTGAGGCAAAGGCCTCTACACGCCCTTCACGATTTTCCAGACGCCGCCCACGCGTTTGAAATCCATCCGCTTGATGTCGGAGTCGGTGGACACCTTCTGGCCGAGGCGAAAGGTGATGACGTAGTTGTAGACGAGCGAGGCCTTGTCGCCGACGACGTTGAGCGTCTTCACCGTGATTTTGACGCGGACGTCCTGGAACTTCTGGAGCATCGTCGGCAGCTTGCTCTTCAGCGCTGCGTAGTCGAGGTCATCCTCGGGGGTGAGCGTCCCGGCATCGTCGTAGAAGCTCGGGTCGACCAGAGCCAGGATGCCGGCTGCGTCCTGCGCGTCGATGGCGGTGTTGTACTTGCCCACCACATCGATGATGGCGCTGGCGTCGGACGTCTCGTCGATGTCGGTGCCCGGAATCTTGTGGGCCGCGCAGCCCAGCGCAGTCCCGAGCAGCACCAAGAGCCAGCGCCGCTTCACGCCGACCCCGGACGAAGGTGCTCGCGGATGAAGCCGTTGAGCACCGGCACCTCGGCGTCGAGGATTTTCAAGCCCTCGCCCTGGATGAGCCGCTCGCCCACCATGGCCAGCGGCTTGAGGAAGAAGGGCAGCGAGAGCTTGATCTCGCCTTCCACGGTGCGCTCGCACCTCTGGCCGGCGGACCGCAGGGTGAGGGTTCCGCTGTTCATGAGCAGGCGACTCACCTTGTCGTTGGTGGGCACGTTGGTGAAGCGCAGCTCGTGCCGCGCCCGGTCGTAGGTGGAGTCCTCGACAAAGGCGAACCACTCCGGAGGCACCGGCTTGGGGCCCACCGAGGCGATGACGGGCTTCGGTCGATAGCGGACACGGCGGCGCACCACCGCCCCCTCGTCTTTTCGGTCCAGCAGTTTCACCTCGAGCAAGACTCCGTGGTGATGCAAGAGGTAGTCCAGGTAGCGCGGGTCGAGCATCGCTTGCTCGACCTCGGCCACCGTTCCGTCCAAAAAGGCCCGTGTCTCGAAGCGCATGCGGGCGTGGAGCCTTAGCGGAAAGGGTTCGCCGGCACCAGGGGACCGTTGAACGTCCTGACATCAAATGCGCAGCGTCTCTGCCATTCCGTCACTTCGGCCCGCAGCCCGGGCCCGAAGTCGGGCAGCTGGCCAGCGTCGTCGGCGACGGCGCCGCAGTCGCCGGCCAGGTAGTCAGCCGACACTCGCAACCGCCAGGCCTCGCGGTCCACCGGGGAAGGAAGGCCAAGGCTGAGCGCGGTCCGCAGGTGGGCCGCCGCCGCCGCCGGCGCGCCGAGGTCGAGGAGTCGTCGGGCGAGGAGGTAGTGCACGAGTGGCTGCTCGGGGGACTTGCCCAGGGCGCGCAACAGGCCGACGGTGCGCAGCTCGTCCGGGCGGGCGAGGTAGGCCATCACCGCCCTGCCGGCGTCGCCGGCAGTCTCCGCTGCGCGCCACACGGCCACCTGGCGCTCGAGGTCGAGGCCAGGCTTGGCGCTCGAGAGCTGCTCGAGGAGCGCCGGAGAGTCGTCCCACTCCCCGGAGAGGAAGGCGAGCTGGACCCGGGCCAACCCGACTTCCACCTCCAGCGCGGGAAGGCCCTCCACGCGGCCCTGGAGGTGGGACAGCAGCTGGGTGGCTTCGCCGTAGCGCCCGAGGCGCTCCAGCAACGTCGCCTCGGACAGGCCGAAGGACGGCTCGTCGGGCTGCAGCGCCTCGCAGCGTCGCACGTACTGCAGGGCGCGAAGGGGGTTGGTGGCCTCGCTGCGCGCCTCGGCGGAAAGGCCGGCCACCTCGCGCGCGCAGGCCCGCGAGAAGACGCTTCCCTGTCGGAAACGGCTGAAGGCCCGGTTGACGCTGCGCTCGTCGAGCTGCAGCGAGTCGAGCATCTGCTCCCATTCGGTGGCCAGCGCGTCGAGCGAGCGGCCATACACGCCCTGGAAGTCCCCATGGGCGAGGAGCGCCTGCAGCTTGGCGGTGCCGTACGTCTCCCGCAGCCAGAGGATGAAACTTCCCGCGGCGGTGTAGGCGCGGTCCGGCGCACTCGAATAGAAGCCCTCGAGACGGAAGAGCTCGCGGATGTCGGGCATCAGCTTCTCGCGCCGCATCCCGGCAGCCCATTCGTGCAGGGTGAGGTCCCCGCGGGTTTGCTGCGGTGCCTCGGCCACGCCCTCCACCACGCCCATCACCGGCACCACGCCGAAGCGAACCGTTGTCCCGAAGGGCCCCTTTCCGAAACGGCTGGCCAGGGCGTGCATCATCTCGTGGAAGAGCACCGGCTGCCGGAAGGGGGCGTCGTTGAGGTAGACCGCCAGTCCCTTGGTGAATTGGGTGCCTGAGGCACCCACCAGGCGCTCCTTCTCCGCGGGAGAACGGAAGACGTAGACACGCACCTTCCCGGAGGGGGCACCGCCGAGAAACTGCGCCGCCTCGTCCCAGCGGAATTCGACGTCCCGCCGAAGCCGTTCCACCTGCTCAGCGGGCTTCTCGGCCGGAAAGAAGAGCTCGGCATGTGTCGTCTCGGCGCGTCCGCCCAAGAGCTGCTGCAGCTGGCTCTCGCTGGCCCGGAAGTCGAGCTCCACCGCATTGAGCTCCAGAAGGATGATGGCGAGCAGCGTCGCGCCCAGGGCGGGGACGAGGCGACCGCGGCTTCCGGCCGGGAAGCGGCCGGCCGGCGCGAGCGCCATGGCCGAAAGGCCCAACAGGGTGGCCCAGAGGAGGGTTTCCAGGCGGAACCACAAGAGCGCATGGGGAATGCGAAGCGCCTCGTCGTAGAGCGGCCCGGGGAACCACCCCAGGAAGAAGTTGTAGGCGAACACCTGGGGGCCGACGGCGAGGGGCCACAGCGTCCACCCCAGGGACGCCAGAAGGAGCGCCGTGCCGACGGCCAGCGTGCCAAACCTCTTGGGAAGCAGCGTCCGTGCAAAGACGCCGGCCGCCGCGCTGAGCAGCGCGGTGGGAAGGACGAGCAGCGGGTAGATGGCGGCCTGGCCCCAGGGGCTACAGGGCGTGGCCACAAGGGTGAGGACGGTGGCGGCCAGAAAAGGGACAGCGGCGGCGGCGGAGCCGAGGAGGAAGGCGGCGCCGATGGCCGCACTCACCGTCCCGATGGGCCCCGGCGGCTCCACCCGTGGGACGCGCGGTCGGGGAGGCCTTCCGGCCTCCAGCGCGGCCGTGGCCCCGAAAACCACGCCCACGATGCTCAAGAGGAGGCAGACGCCCAAGGCGAGCTCGAGCCCGGGCTGGCCGAAGAGGGGAATGGCGAGCAAAAGCGAGCCAACCCCGGCCACGACAGCCATGCCCAGCCAACCCGATGGGCGGCGGAGGACCGCGACAGCAATGGTGACGACGTGGCCCATCGACGTCCCCTATACTCGGCCTTCCTCCGATGACGGAACCGAAGAGCGACGGCCGAGTACACCCCCGGGCACCCATCGAGCTGCGGGTCGACTACAAGAAGCTCAACAGCTTCTTCGCCGACTACACGAAAAACATCTCCAAGGGCGGCACCTTCATCCGGACTGGCAAGCCACTCCCGGTGGGGACGCGCTTTCTCTTCAAGCTGGGGGTGCCCACCCGGAGCGAGCCCTTCGAGCTCCTCGGGGAGGTGGTCTGGTCCCAGGGCGACGTGGAGGAGGCGGGGATGGGCATCCGCTTCGTCTACAACGACGACTCGCAGCGCTTCTCCTTCGAGGACCTGGTGGAGCGCTTGATGACGGACTCGCTCGGCCGTGAGCTCACCGGCAAGCTGCTGAACAAGACGGTCAAGCCTTGAGAGCGGCCTGTGTGGTGCTTGCCGCGCTGGCCTGCACCAGCGGCGCTCCGCCTCCCGTCGCGCGCCCCGCGGCGGCGTCCCAGGACGTCAGCGCTCGGGATTTTCCAGCGCCTCGCCTCGACCGCGGCCAGCTTTTGCTGCACGACGCCTACGGGGGCACCCATCCCTTAGAGGTGGAGATTGCCGACACCACCCCGGCGCGCACCCGCGGGATGATGTGGCGCACCTCGGTCCCGGAGGGGACGGGGATGCTCTTCATCTTTCCAAGCGAGGAGGAGCACCGCTTCTGGATGCGCAACACCCTCGTGCCGCTGGACATGCTGTTTCTCGACCAGACGGGGCGGGTGGTGGGCATCGTGGCCCAGGCCGAGCCGCAGACGCTCGAGAGCCGGACGGTGGGCCACCCGTCGCTGTACGTGCTCGAGGTGACAGGCGGCTGGACGGAGAAGGTGGGGGTGGTGAGCGGCGCGCGGGTGGAGCTGAAAGGCGGGCTCGCCGGGCGCGCCGGACAGCCCTAGCCAGCCCGTCGGCGGAACGCCTCTTCTAGGGCCCGCCGTCGCTCGGGGCGCCGCGTGCGCAGAAGAAGGACGAGCGGTTGCTTCCGAAGAATTCCTGACAGGCCACCGGGTCCTGACAGATGGCGGCGATGAGGGAGGGGTCGAGCACCAGCTCCCGGCAAGTCATGGCCAGCCCCGGGACGTTCTGGTCGTCGTTGACCTGCGGCGTGCAGGTGGAGTCACTGCCCTGGACGCAAGCGGTCGAGCAATAGCCGACGGCCGGGCTGTTGAGCGACGTCCCGGCGTCGAGCTGGGCCTGCGAGAGCTGGACACTGGCCGAGGCCTGGTCGACGACGCAGATGAGGTCGTTGCACTCCGTTGCTCCGAAACTGACGAAGTCCTTGCCGGCGGAAAGGTCGCCCACCACGACAAAGGTGACGCCGCCATCCGCGAGCGACTTCACCATGTTGCAGGGTTCGCCGAGGTCGGTATTGGCCGAGCAGGCGAACAGGGTCGCGCCGAGAACGAGGGTGCCGAGCAGGAGATGACGCAGCATTGGGAAAAGTCGACCTCTTGAGAAGTCTACCGGGGAGCGGGGTCCCTACAAATCGGCACGCCACGGTACCAGACTGCGGCGCACGGACGCGACAAGCGTGAAGCACCGACATCCCACCACGCGGATGCCCGCCGGACGATGATGAGATTGCTGGGGTTGCCCAGCGCGGGTAGACTTATTTGCCAGACGTTCGCCCGACGGCTCCACACCCAGCGTCTCGAACACGGCCACCTTCGGACGGAGACCCAGACATTGCGACGCCTGGCAGCGGTGACGTGTCTTCTCCTGCTGGTCCCGGCGGCCCGGGCGCAGCAGGCACCTCCCGCCCCGCCGCCCCCGACCGCCCCTGGCCTGGGCCTCGACCTCACCGACGACAGTCAAAAACCGGACGCGCCGGTGGCCAAGCCCCGCGCCCAGCCCGAGGTCCAACCCCTCGACGAGGCTGAGCTCACCCAGGACGACCTGGTGAAGAGCATCCAACGGAAGGTCTTCACCAAGGCCCACCGCTTCGAGTTCGCACCCTCGTTCTTCATCAGCGTCAACGACCCCTACTACTCGAAGTGGGGTGTCTCCCTGCGCGGCACCTACTTCCTGGCCGACACGCTGGGTATCTCTCTGCATGCCGCCTGGTGGCAGCTGGCGACGACGGACAACGTCAACATCGCCAAGGCCAACTTCCAGAGCCGCATCTTCTACTCGGTGCCGCAGTGGTCGACGCTGGGCGACTTGGAGTGGAGCCCCATCTACGGCAAGGCCACCATCTTCAACTCCATCTTCCACTTCGACCTCTACCTCCTGGCCGGCCTCGGCGTGGTGTGGACGGAGACCTCGGCCACCCCCCTGGACTCCAACAACCCCACCGGGCCCAAGCGCGGCCCGTCCTTCGCCGCCGAGGTTGGCGTCGGGATGCGCTTCATCGTCCTCGACTGGCTGAGCGTGAACCTGGCCCTCATCGACACGAGCTACGCCGACACACCGGCCGGGACGTCGCTCGGGGGGCTGCAGAACCTCTTCACCATCAACGCCGGCATCTCCATCTTCTTCCCCTTCAAGTCCACCGGGCGGGAGTCCGAGTGATGCGCCGGCTGCTGGCACTGGCCCTCATCCTTGCCCCCGCCCTGGCCCTGGCGCAGGCCTCGGTAACGCTGCCCACGCCGCCCGAGGAGGCCGGCGACACCGCGGACTTCGACCGGGACGTCGGACCGCTCAAGGACCGAATCCCGCCCGTCATTCGCCACGTCTTCCTGCTCAAGCAGCGCTGGGAGCTCGTCCCCTCGGTGGGCTTCAGCTTCCGCGACCCCTTCTTCACCAAGTACCTCTTCGAGCTCAGCCTCACCTACAACTTCAACGACACCCTGGGGGCCATGGTGCGGGCGGGTTATGCGGCGGACGCCATCTCCGGGTCGGCGCAAATCTGCACGGTGAACATCGCCGCGGGAGGGACGCGCGGCTGCCGCTCGCCCACCTACGACGAGCTGAATGGAAAGGGCACCGGACAAATCAAGTTCCTCGGCGCCCTCGACGTCCAGTGGACGCCGGTGTACGGAAAGTTCAATCTCTTCGCCGAGTGGGTCCTGCACTTCGACCTCTACGGCATCGCCGGTCCGGCATTCGTCAGCTACCGGGGGCCGCCGACCAGCGGCCTGACCGGGAGCAACAACGACTTCACCGTCGGTGGTGAGGTCGGTCTCGGGATGCGTTTCTTCTTCAATCGGTGGATGACGCTGAGACTCGAGCTCCGGGACGACATCTACGGGGAGAAGTCCCCGACCCCGGCCGGCGGCACCGCCGTCCAAAACCAGCTGTTCATCGACGTCGGGATTGGTTTCTTCTTCCCGACCACCTTCCACGACGGGTAGCCGGCATGTTGCGTTCCCTCCGCGCCGCCGCTCTCGGCCTCTTGCTCGCCACGCTCCCGGCCGGGGCGCAGACCTTCCAGGGGCTGGACTCGCCTCCCACCAAGCCCGTCCCGAAGAAGAAGAAGAAGCCGGTCAAGGTGGCGGCGACGACGTCGCGCGAGAGCGCAAGCACCCAGCCCGCCTCCATGCAGGCCTCGCCCGCCCCTGTGCCCCCGGCCGCGACGCAGCCGGCTCCGCCTCCGCCTCCGCCTCCGCCCGAGCCCTCCCTGGGCGTCGACCTGAGCCAGCCGAGTCCGCCGCCGCCCAAGAATGCCCGGGACTTGCCCATGCCCCCGCCGCCCGGCGCGGGTTCAGGGAAGAAGACGACGGCGCCCACCACCACCTTCGAGGCGCTCGACGTCACCGGGAAGACGGCCGACCGACAGCGGCTGGAGGCAGCCAACGCCCAGTTCCTGGCCAAGGAGTACGAGAAGGCAGCGCTGGCCGCCTGGGACCTCATCAACGACCCGAAGATGGCGCCGCTGCAGCTCGAGGCACACTACCTCCTCGGAAAAACCCTCTACCGCATGGGCCTCTACCACTCGGCCCTCGGGGAGTTCAGCACCATTCTCTCCCGCGGCGAGCAGACGCGCTTCTTCTCCAAGTCTTTGGAGTGGCTCTTCTTCATCGGCCGCAAGACGACCAACGAGTCCATCATCCTCGACGAGGTGGCCCGCTACGCCAACGCCGAATGGCCGGAGCAGTACCGCAACGAATTCTATTACCTCCTGGCCCGCTACCAGTTCGTCCGCGGCCGCGCCCTGGACCAGGTGGAGCAGAAGGCGGAGGCGGCCAAGAGCTTCCAGGAAGCGCACCGCCTGGCGGCCAAGGTGCCGCGGGGGGACGTCTTCTACGTCCGGGCGAAATTCCTGGAGGGCGTCATCTACGACCGCGAGGGGAACCAGACCGCAGCCGTGGAAGCGCTTAAGGACGTGGTGCGGCTGACGCGTCCCGGCGGCGACGCCATCTCGGCGGAGGCCCGCAGCAACGCCATGGTTCGCGAGCTGGCCTTCATGGACCTGGCCCGCATTCACTACGCCGCCCGCCAGAACCGCTACGCCATCTACTACTACGGCAAGATTGAGCGCGGCCGGCCGGAGTGGCTGGAAGCCCTCTTCGAGTCGGCCTGGGCCAGCTACCGCATCGGCCAGTACGAGCAGGCGCTCGGAAATCTCGTGACGCTGAGCAGCCCCTTCTTCCGCGACGAGTACTTCCCCGAGGCGCTCCTGCTGAAGGCGGTGGTGTACTACGAGAACTGCCGCTACCGAGAGTCCTCGGCCATCATCCAGGAGTTCGAGCGACGCTACAAACCGGTCTACGAGGAGCTCGATGCGCTGGTGAAGAAGGACATGGACGCCACCCAGTACTACCAGGTGCTGGCCGATGTGCAGAGCAGGCTTCGCGGAACCGGTCCGACGACGCCCATGGACGTCATCCTCGAGCGGGTCCTGAAGCTTGCCCTCACCGACCGCGAGCTGAAGAACACCAACGATGCCATTCTCGAGGTGGAGAAAGAGGTCGACCTCATCGCTGGCCGGGGCACGGCCTTTCGCTCCTCGGAGCTCGCTCGCTACCTGCAGGACCGGCTGACGAAGGAGCGGCAGCAGCTGGTGAATCGCGCCGGCATCATGGCCCGGGGGAAGCTGGAGCTGGAGCTGAGCAACCTGCGGACGCTGCTCGGCAACGGCGAGCGCATCAAGTTCGAGACCACCGGCAAGGAGAAGGAGTTCCTCGAAGAGCAGCTCCAGGCCGGAGGCCGCAAGGCCATCGTCAAGAATTACCGGTACTCGGTGGCCGTGGCCGACGACCAGCTCTACTGGCCGTTCCAGGGCGAGTACTGGCGCGACGAGCTCGGCACGTACAGCTACACCCTCACCAAGGGCTGCGTCGAGCGCAGCACGGCCAACCGCTCGCTCTCGGGAACGCAGTAACCGCTCCGCGTCCAGCCCGGGATAAGGTCCCTCGGGAAATGGCTCTGCGTGCGACCACCATTGCGTTCGACGTGATGGGCGGCGACCACGGCCCGGCCGAGGTGGTCCGCGGCGCGGCGCTGCTCAGCCTCGAGGCCCCCCACATCCACGCGCTCCTGGTGGGCGACGGGCAAGTCATCGAGGAGGCGCTCGCCACCACCCGGCACAATGCCGAGCGCATCAGCGTCCACCACGCGCCCACCTTCGTGGCCATGCACGAAAAGCCAGCCTCGGCGCTGGCCGACAAGCCCGAGGCCTCGGTGTTGGTGGCCGCGCGCTTGGTGGCCGACGGCGAGGCGGACGCGCTGGTGAGCTGCGGGAACACCGGAGCGGGCGTCCTGGCCTCGGCCCGGACCTTCCGGCTCCTCGCGGGCGTGCGACGGGCCGCGCTGGCCTCGGTGTACCCGACGCGCACCGGGCACGGAGAAAACCAGGACCCCTTCAGCCTCATCCTCGATGTGGGCGCCAACGTCGACGCCATCGCGGATGACCTGGTGACGTTCGCGGTGATGGGGTCGGCTTACGCCCGCATCATCAGCAAGAATCCCAACCCCACCGTGGCCCTCCTCTCCAACGGGACCGAGGCCACCAAGGGGCCTCCCCGGGTCGTCGAGGCCAACCAGAAGCTGGCCAACCACCCCGGGGTACGCTTCGTCGGAAACGTCGAGGGGGTGGACATCCCCAAGGGGACGGCCGACGTGGTGGTCACCGACGGCTTCGTGGGCAACGTCTGCCTGAAGATGCTGGAGGGCGTTTCCGAAACGGTGGTCGAGCTGGCTCGCTACGCCTACGCCTCGCGGCTGCGCTGGCGCATGGGCCTGTGGATGCTGGCCAACGGGCTGAGCCAGCTCAAGGACCTCACCGACTGGCAACAGTACGGCGGCGCGCCCGTGCTCGGCTTCGACAAGCTCTTCATCAAGGCGCACGGCCGCAGCCGCGCTCGCGCCATCGCCAACGCCGGAAAGGTGGCGGCCAAAGCAGTCTCCTCGGACCTGGCGCAGGCAATCCAGGCAGGACTCGGGTGAGCCTTCCAGACCGCATCGACCCTCCCCCGGCTCGGCACATCTACCGCTGGGACCTGGACAAGACGTACCTGCAAACGGACTTCGACTCCCTCCGCCAGCTGGTGCGCACCGCGCTGCAGAAGGCCAGCCAGAAGACGGCTGTCCCCGGGGCCGCGGCGCTCATCCGCGAGCTGGGCGCTGCCGGTGACTCGCGGCTGTGCATCATCTCCGGAAGCCCCACCCAGCTGCGCAAGGTCCTGGAGGAGAAGCTGAAGCTGGACGGCGTGGAGTGGGACGAGCTGGTGCTCAAGGACAACGTCAGTAACCTCCTCCGGGGCCGCTTCCGCGCCCTGCGCGGTCAGGTTGGGTACAAGCTTCCGGTGCTGCTCGAGTCCCGGGCCCGGGCGCCGGTGGAGGCCGAGGAGGTGCTCTTCGGCGACGACGCCGAGGCGGATGCTTTCATCTACTCGCTCTACGCGGACCTCATCGCCGGACGGGTGGAGGAGCCGGTCCTGGCCCAGGTGCTCAAAGCGGCCGAGGTCTACCCCGAGGACGCGGCCCGCATCCTCGCCGCCTGGCACACCGTGCCCCGGGCTGACCCGGTGCGGCGCATCTTCATCATGCTCGACCGGCTCACGCCGCCTGCCTACTTCGGACGGTACGGACCGCGGGTGGTCCCCATCTTCAACTACTTCCAGGCAGCCCTCGTCCTCCTCGGCGACGGGCTCCTCACCCCGACGCAGGTGGTGCGCGTGGCGGCGGACATGGTGCAGACCGCCGGCTACAACCTCATCACCCTCTCCAACTCCTTCCAGGACCTCCTGCGGCGCGGGCTTCCGCTGCAAGCCGTCGCCGCGCCGCTGGTGCAGGCGCTGGAGGGCGCGCTGCAGGGACCGGACAAGCTGCTCGCGGCGCTCCGCCCGGTGCCGGACATCGTCAAGGCCTTCACCAGGAGGGTGGCGGCCCTCGGTGCCACCCCGCCACTTCCGCCCGCAACGCGGGTGGACTACCTGCAGCTGCTCGATGATGCGCGCCCGCGCGGGAAGCTGCGGAGCCGCGCGGCGCGGGGCGTGCGGTCGTCCAAGTAACCCTCAGCCCGGGCCACTCGGTTCCACGACGCCCCGGGGCGTCAGCGGACGGTCCCGACGCAAGAGTCCCTGCTCCTGATACCAGCGCAGCGCCTCGCGGACGCCGCGGCGCACGGGCCTCGGCCGGTACCCGAGCGCGCCCTCCGCCTTGGCCGAGGAGACGTACGACGTCTCGAACAGGCCCTGGAGGAAGGGGGTGTTCACCCAGCCCAGGCGCGCCGAGCTCAAACGGCCGAGCCAGTCCCCGGCCCGTCCGAGGCCGCGGGCGGCCCAGCCCGGAAGCGGAAGACGCGGCGCGGGTTCGCCACACTCCTCGGCCACCACGGTGAGGAAAGCCCGGTAGGTGAGGTTCTCCCCGCCGAGCAGGTAGCGTTCCCCCGACGTGCCGTGCTCCATCGCCAGGAGCAGCCCGTCGGCCACATCGTCGGCGTTGACGAAGTTGGTGCCGCCTGGTGGGTAGGCGCGCAGAAGTCCCGCGGCGACCAGCCTCACCACCTCGGCGCTGCTGGCTCCGGTGCCGTAGGCGCCGACGACGAAGGTGGGGTTGACGATGATGACGGCCAGGTCCCCCCAGTCGCCACCGGCCAGCTTCTCGGAGGCGCGCTTGCTCTCGGCGTAGGGAGTGCCGCCCTTGCTTGGAAAGGCGCTGTCCTCGGTGGCCGGGGCATTCAACGGGCCGGCTCCCACCGCGACGCTGCTCGAGACGTGCACCAGCCTCTCGACGCCGGCGCTGCGCGCGGCCTGGAGCACCTGACGCGTCCCTTCGACGTTGATGCTCCAGAGCAGAAGCCGGCCCGCATCATCGAAGCGAATGCGCCCGGCGGCGTGGTAGACGCGCGCCATCCCCAGCATGGCCTTGGCCAGCGAGTGCGCGTCACGGACGTCCCCCGGGACGGCTTCCACGTCGACGCCGGCCAGCGCACGGCGGTCGGCTCCCGGTGGCAGCAGCACCCGGACACGGGCGCCATCCCTGGCCAGCCGGCGCACGAGGTTGGCCCCAATCAGTCCCGTGGCCCCCGTCACCAGCGTTCTCATGGGGCGACTCCCTCCGGCGACCGAAATCGTGTAAAGCGGCAGCGCTTCAGCACGCTCCGGCGCGGGGCGTCAACGCTCTCATGACGCACGACCCACGGCCCCCCTCCGAAACGACTGACGCCGCGCCCTCCGACGAGACGGAGGTGGCGGGCGTGGTGAGTCCGTCCGAGGAGGAGCTGCTCTCGGCCGAGTCGGAAGACGAGGCCGAGGGCGAGGACGAGGAGCTGGAGGCCGAGGAGGAAGGCCCGGACCCGCTCGACGCGCCCGTGCCGGCACCGCCGCCACCCGCCGACGCCCGGGAGCCAGAGCCCGTTCCGGCCGTCCTCTGGGAGTCCGAGGCGGACCATCTCGACGCCTCGGTGCCCCAGGCCGCGGCCGGCGCCCAGGCCGAAATCGACCCGCGCTCGCTGGACATCGATGCCGTCAAGGTCGTCAACCGCCTGCACCAGAATGGGCACCAGGCCTACCTCGTCGGTGGGTGCGTCCGGGACCTCCTGGTTGGCCGCAAGCCGAAGGACTTCGACATCGCGACCAGCGCCTTGCCGAGCGAGGTGCGAGGCATCTTCCGGAACTGCCGCCTCATCGGACGGCGGTTTCGTCTGGCACACGTCTACTTCCGGGGCGGAAAAATCATCGAGGTCAGCACCTTCCGGGCCAACCCCATCACGGACTTGGAGCCGACGGACCCCGTGCCCAACGAGGAGAAGGCCGACGACCTCCTCATCGGCGACGACAACGTCTTCGGGACGGCCGAGCAGGACGCCCGGCGGCGCGACTTCACCATCAACGGCCTCTTCTACGACGTGGGCGAGGGCCGGGTGCTGGACTTCGTGCGTGGGCGGCGGGACCTCGAGGAGCGCCTCGTCCGCACCATCGGCGACCCGGAGCGTCGCATGCGGGAGGACCCCATCCGGATTCTGCGGGCCGTGCGCTTTGCCTCCCGCCTGGAATTCGACATCGAGCCGCGCACCTACGCCGCGATGGAAGGGGCGGTGGAGGACCTCCCGCGCTGTGCCCCGCCACGGCTTCTGGAAGACACCTTCCGCATCCTGCGCGGCGGCGTGGCCGAGCCCGGCCTGGCGTTGCTTCTGGCGCTGGATGCGCTTCGCTACGTCCTTGCGCCCATCGACAGCTACCTCAAGGAGGCCGGTCCTGAGGGTGAGAGGACGCTGGCCGCCTTCGCGCGTACCGTGGACACGCGCCTCAAGAGCGGCCAGGCGCTCGAGGACGCGGTGCTTCTCGCGGTGCTCCTGAGCCCGCTGATGCGGGCCACTCCCGAGTCGGCCGAGGGGCCAAGCGCCGTGCCGGAGGCCATCGAGGCCATGCTGCAGGAGCTCGTGCGCACGGCGCGGCTTCCGCGACGCATTGCCGAGCGCTGCCGGATGATGCTGCTCGCCCAGGCCACGCTCTCCGGCCAACGGCGCCGGCGGGGAAACCTGGCAAGTTTCCGGCGCCACCCCCTCTTCAACGAGTCGCTCACCGTCTTCGCCTGTACCGTGGAGGCCACGGGAGAGGGTGCCGCCGAGCTCGCCGCCTGGCAGTCAGGCCAGGCCCCGGTGCCGGCCCCGGGCAGCAGTGTCGTCCCGTCCGGCCGTCGGCGCCGCCGTCGGAGGCGGGGGGGTGGCCGGGGCGGGGCCGGTGGGGGCACGGCCCCCGCGGGGGGCGGACCGCCGGCTGGGCCCCCTCCGTCGGGCGCCTGACAGTCCTGAAGGGGGGTTAGCACTCTGGAAGGTGTCCGAATTCGGCCCGCAACCCGGAAAAGCGGCTAGCATCCAAGCCCACACTGGCAGTCGGTGGTCCGCCGCCCATGCCGTCGCCCGCCCCCAACTCCTCCCTCGCCACCGTCTCTTTGGGCCCCGCTCCCGGGGCGGAGCTCCGGCCTGGGCAACTGGCTGCTTACCTCGGGCGGCTGGGCCTCGAGCGGCCGGAGCGCCCTTCGTTGCCCTTCCTCACCCGGCTCCAGCGTCGGCACCTGCTTCGGGTGCCCTTTGAGAATTTGGACATCTTCTGGGGGAGGCCCATTCCCCTGGACGTCCAAAGGGCCTGGTCCAAAGTCATGGAATTGCGGCGGGGGGGCTTCTGCTACGAGTTGAATGCGCTCTTCGCCTCGGCCCTCTCGGCCTTGGGCTTCCAGGTGTCGCTTCTCTCGGCCCGGGTGTGGCGCAAGGCGGAGCGCAGCTGGGGCCCGGAGTTTGACCACCTCACCCTGGCGGTGACGCTGGACCAGACGTACCTCGTCGAGGTCGGCTTCGGAGATGCCTTCCGCGCGCCGATGCCGCTCGGCACCGGCCAGCAGTCGGACGTCAGCGGGACGTACCGGCTCGTGGAGGGCGAGTGGCCGGACGAGCTCGTGCTGGAGCACGCGGTGCGAGACCACTGGCGCTCGCTCTACCGGGTGTCTCGCGAGCCCCGCACGCTGCAGGCCTTCGCCGGGATGAATGCCTGGCACCAGACGTCGCCCACGTCCCCCTTCACCGGCCACGCCGTCTTCACCCTGGCGCGGCCCTGGGGGCGCTTGACGCTCACCGACAGAAACGCCATCTCGACGCGCAACGGCCGCATTCACCGCGTCCGGCTAAGGGCCGGCGAGCTGGAGCGACGTCTTCGGCGTCTGTACGGGGTGCGCGGCCCGTTGGGACTCCCCGCCAGCCCCCTGGCGGCCTGACGCACTAGCTCTCGCGGCGGACGACGTCGTAGCGGGCGGCGCCTGCCCGCCGGCGCACCTCGTCCTCCTCGGTGTCCGCCTCCAGGCTGGCGACGTCGGCCGGTGTCACCGCGCCCTGCCCGTAGCGCTCGGCGATGGCGTCCAGCGCGGCGTTGAGCCGGCCGGTGCGCTCCTCCTTCTCGACGAAGAGGCCCAGCTGGGAGTGCACCCCGACGACCTCCTGGGCGGAGACACCCGTCAGCCGGACGGACTGGGTGAGTGTGAGGCGAGCCAGGAGGTCCGCTGCCTCGCGGTAGAGCCGCTGCCCGTCATCGGTGGGATGCTCCAGTGTCTTTCGGCGGGTGAGGAGGGTGAAGTCCGAGAGCTTCACCTTGAGCTGGACGGTGCGGGCCTTCAACGACGCCCGGCGCAGCCGTCGCGCGACGCGCAGCGCATGGGAGTGCAGCGCGCGCAGAAGGACGTCCGGCGACGCGGTGTCCTCGGCGAAGGTGTCCTCGGCGCCGATGCTCTTCGCCTGACGGTCTGGCACCACTGCCCGGTCATCCTCGCCCCGGGCGAGGGCCGCCAGGTGGTGGCCGGTGTCCCCCAGCTGCTCGACGAGGAGGCCCACGTCGGCGGCGGCGACGTCTCCCACGGTGCGGAGCCCGAGGGCGAAGAGGGTGGCCTCCAGCTTCGGGCCCACGCCCCACAGCCGGCCCACCGGTAGTGGCGCGAGGAAGGCCCGCGTCTCGCGCGCCGGCACCTCGCGCTGCCCGTTGGGCTTGGCAACGTCGCTGGCCACCTTGGCCACGAATTTCACCGCGGCGATGCCCGCGGAACAGGGCAGCTGGACTTCCTTCGCCACCTCGGCGCGGATGCGGGCAGCGATGGCTCCGGGAAGGCCGAAGAGGCTCAAGGAGTCGGTGACATCTAGGAAGGCCTCGTCGAGCGAGAGCGGCTCCACGAGCGGCGTGTAGCGCTCGAAGATGGCGAAGACTTGCTCGCTGGCCTCGGCGTAGGCGCCGAAGCGCGGCGGCACCACCACGGCGTCCGGCGCGAGCCGGAGGGCGCGGGCCATGGGCATGGCGCTGTGCACGCCCGAGGGGCGCACCTGGTAGCTGGCGGCCAGCACCACGCCGCGCTTGGGGTGTCCCCCGACGATGAGCGGACGGCCCCTGAGGGCCGGGTCATCGCGTTGCTCCACCGACGCGTAGAAGGCGTCCATGTCCAGATGGAGGATGGCGCGGGGCGTGTCCATGGGCCGAAGGGAAGTCTAGCGGCTCGCCCTGCCGCGGAGGGGCGCCTGACGGAAGCGGCGCCTGCACTGCAGGGATTGGTGTTTCGAGGCCGAGGGGAGCAAGACTCCCCAGGGAGGGTTTCCGGACGGCGTCTGCCCCGGAGCCTCTCTTCGAGGAGGGAGCCATGGACGCGCCGCAGGAGCGAGCGTTGGCCGCTCGTCGCCGCACCTCGCGTGCACTCCTCTTCGTCACCGGTGTCGTGCTGGCAGGGTTTGGCGGCTGCTGGCTCCTCTACCGGACACTCGAGCAGCCGCCCGAGCTACTCGAGCCTTACCGCCTGCGGAATCTCCTGAATGCGGCCAAGCTGTACCGCAAGGACACCGGGCGTTTCCCCTCCACGGTGGATGGGCTCGGGCCGCTCGCGCCGAAGTACGTCGCTTCGGTGGGCGAGGACGGTTGGGGGCGGCCGTACCGCTACGAGAGCGACGGGGGCTCGGCGCGCATCTGGACGCTGGGACGGGACGGCATCCCCGGTGGCACCGGCGCGGATGCGGACCTCTCGGTGCAATTCCCTCCCGCGGCAGCGGAGTCGGCGGCTCCCGTCCGCTGAAAAAACGCTGTCGGTGACGCCAGGCTGGCGGTGCTACGGTGCGCGCACCTTTTTCGCCCCGGAGCATTCCATGCGCCTTCGCCGTTCCGTCGTCGCCGCCACGCTGTTGTGTGGGCTGCTGTTTGCCTGCCAGACCGGGCCTCAGACGCAGCTGGTGAGCGCCTGGCAGCTTCCGGGCTACGTCCCTGGTGGCTTCAAGCGCGTCCTCGTCATCTGCGTGACGCGTGACAGCGGCCGGCGCCGCACCTTCGAGGACGCCTTCAGCTACCAGCTGATGGGACGCGGGGTGACGGCCATCAGCAGCTACACGCTCATCGCCGAGGACGGCCAGGTCCCGAACGACAAGCTGGAGGCCGCCATCCGCACCTCCGGTGCCGATGCCGTGCTGGCCACGCGTTTCCTCGGGACGCAGACGCAGGTGAATTACACACCGGGCTACATCTACGGGCCGGTCGGCCCCGCCTACTACGGAGGCTTCTACGGCTTCTACGGCTCGGCGTGGAGTTACGACTACGTGCCGCCGATGGCCACCACCACTCTGGTGGTGACGCTGGAGACGGACGTCTTCGACGCGGCCAAGCTGGAGATGGTGTGGTCCGGGACGACGCAAACCACCAACCCCGGCACCATTCTTCAGGGGATGCAGGGCTTCGCCAAGACGGTCATCGACTCCATGGCCCAGCGTGGCATCCTAGCGGTGAAGAACTAGTCCGGCTCGCTCAGCCCGGGCAGTTTCAGGCCATTGTCCAGGAGGACTCGGCGGAGTTCCGCCGGGAGCGGGCTTTCGACGTGCACCGCGGCGTGGGTTTCCGGGAGGGACAGCCCGAGGAAGCGCGCGTGCAGGAAGAAGCGCTGCAGCCCTTTCAGGGCGCGCCCGCCGTAGAGCGCGTCGCCCACCACCGGTGCGCCGATGGCGGCCAGGTGAGCACGCACCTGGTGGAGGACACCGGTGAGGATTTTCACCTCCACCAGCGCCAGCTCCCCGGAGCGGCCAAGGACACGGAATTCGCTGAGCGCCTCCCGGCCCGGCTCGCCAGCGTCGAGGGCGGGCTCCACCCGGGACTCCCCCTTGTGGCGCAACGGCAGCTCGATGGCGCCCTCCTCCCCGATGGGCCCCGAGACGAGGGCCCAGTACCGCTTGTCCACCGCGCGCTCCCGGAAGAGCGCCCGCACCGCCTCCCAGGTGCGTCGGTCGCGTGCGGCCAGCAGCACGCCCGACGTCTCGATGTCGAGCCGGTGGACGAGGCCCCCCTCGCGGACGTCCTCGCCTGCGGCGGCGACTTCCGGAAACCGGGCCACGAGGGCGTTGGCCGCCGTCCCCGTCTCGCCGGGCCTGAGCGGGTGAGAGGGCATGCCCGCCGGCTTGTCCACGGCCAGGAGCCAGTCGTCCTGGTACAGCAGCTCGAGCGCCAATGCCGGCTCCGGCACGAGGGCCCGCGCCTCCTCGACGAGCTCCACCTCCACCCGTGCCCCGCCCCGCAGGCGGTCCCCCTTGCTTGGGCGTCGGCCGTCGACGCGCACCGCGCCGGCTTCGAAAAGGGACTTCACCCGGGCGCGGGAGAGGCCGAGTACCTCGCCCACCACGACGTCCAGTCGCCGTCCGGCCGCCTCGGCGGGCAGTTGCAACGTCCGCATCATTCCAAGAAGGCCTCGTGGACTTCCTCGGCCGTCTGGAAGCGCTCGTCGGGCTCCTTGCGGATGAGGCGCTGTGCAATCCGCGCCAGCACCGGGTCACTGCCGGGGTTGAGGGCCATCACCAGCGGCGCTTCGGTTTCGAGCACCTTCTGCCAGAGCTCCGGGGGATTGCGGGCGTCGAAGGGAGGCCGGCCGGCGAGGAGCTCGTAGAGGATGACGCCCAGGCTGTAGAGGTCCGCCCGGGGGTCGACCGACTCCCCGAGAATCTGTTCCGGCGCCATGTAACGGAAGGTGCCCACCAGGCGTCCGCCGGCAGTCACCGCTCCATCCTCGGCCAGGAATTTCGCCAGCCCAAAGTCCATGAGGCGGACGACTTTCTCCCCGTCCACCATGACATTGCTTGGCTTGAGGTCGCGGTGGATGAGGCCGTGGCCGTGGACGTAGGAGAGCGCGTCGCACAGCTGCAGCATGGCGTCCCTGAGGCGGGCCGTGCGCTCCGGGCGGTTGAGAAACTCGGTGTCCACCGGAGCGACCGCGGCCAGGGTGGGGAGCTCGCCGGTGGGCTCGAGCGCATAGGGCAGCGAGACGTCACGCGACTCGTTGGTGTCTGGCTCATCCACCGCGTCGGCCAGGGCGCGCAGGCTGTCCGGACCGGTGCCGAATGCGGCGTCGTCGCTGGGGGGCTCCTCGCCGAGCTGCGAGAGCGTGAAGGTGCGAGGACCGCTCCACTCGCCGGTGTCGCTGTCCTCCCAGGGCACCTGCGGCGGAGGCACGGCGACGGGCCGGGAGCGCCTCGGGTTGGGCCCGTCGAGGTCCAGGTAGTTGCGAAGCGTGAGCCCGTCCACGAGCTCCATGGCCAGGTACGGGTAACCGTGGTGCACACCGGTGTCGAACACCTTCACCACGTTGGGGTGCGAGAGCTCCGAGAGCGTCTCGAATTCACGCGCCAGCCGCCGAGCGGCGCGCGGGTCGAGCGCCGGACCGGTGGAGAGCAGCTTCAGGGCGACGGCTTCGCCAGTTCTTCGGTCGAGGGCCCGGTAGACGGTCCCCGCGCCGCCACTGCCGAGCGTCTCCAAGACTCGGTATGGGCCGATGACTTTGGGCGGCATTCAGAAGGAGAAGAAAGAGCGTAGCGTAAGGAGTCGCCGGCAGGAGGGTCAAACCGCCGAGCGTCCAAAGGACGCGGAAGTGCTTGCCCCCCGGGGGCATCCCATGGCGAGGATGTCTCACATGGACGCCCCCGCCGAGGCCGAAGCAGCTCCCCGGACGCTGTGCATTGACATTGGAGGGACCGGCCTCAAGGCCCTCATCGTCGACCCGTCGGGAAAGCCGCTCACCGAAAGGGTGCGCGTGGAGACGCCGCGACCGGCCACGCCGCATGCCGTCCTCGCCGCTTTGCAGACGCTGGTCGCCCCGCTCGGCGACTTCGAGCGGGCCTCGGTGGGCTTTCCCGGTGTGGTGATGGACGGGGTCACCGACACCGCCCACAACCTGCATCCCAAGTGGCTCGGCTTCCCGCTGGCCAAGACGCTCACCAAGGGACTCGGCCGCCCGACGCGGGTCATCAATGACGCCGGGGTGCAGGGCTATGGCGTCGTCCGCGGCAAGGGCGTGGAGATGGTGCTCACCTTCGGGACCGGCATGGGGTGCGCCCTCTTCGTCGACGGGCGCTACGTGCCCAACATCGAGCTCGCCCACCACCCCTTCAAGGCTGGAAAGACGTACGAGGAATACATCGGCAAGGGCGCCCTGGAGCGGGTGGGCAAGAAGAAGTGGAACCGCCGGGTGACGAAGGTGGTGGCGCAGGTAGAACCCATCTTCAACCCCCAGGTCCTGTACCTCGGGGGCGGCAACGCCAAGCACATCTCGGTGACGCTGCCGCCGCACGTGAAGCTCGTCTCCAACACCGCCGGGCTCCTGGGAGGCATCGCTCTCTGGAAGGACCCGCCCTGCTGAAGGGCGGAGCTCAGTTCGCCGGGCGCTTCATCACCACGCCTTCCTTCATCACGAAGACGACGTGCTCCATGACGCGAACGTCGGTCAAGGGGTTTCCCGGCACGGCGACCACGTCGGCAAGCTTGCCCGCCTCGAGCGTCCCGAGCTTCGCCGAAAGCCCGAGCAGCGCCGCATCGACGCTGGTGGCGGACCGCAGGGCCGCCGCGGGCGCCATCCCCAGGGACACCATGAGCGCGAACTCGCGCGCATTCAGCCCGTGCGGACTGACGGCGGAGTCGGTCCCGAAGCCGATGCGCACCCCGGCCTTGAGCGCGTCCTTGAACATCTGCGACCGCGCAGCCAGCGCGGCGCGCGCCTTCTCGACGATGGAGGGCGGCAAGCGGTCGAGCTTGGTGTTCACCCACTCGGCCGCGAGGAGCGTCGGGACGAGGTAGACGCCCTTGGCCTTCATCTGGGCCAGGGTGTCCGGCTTGAGGAAGCTGCCGTGCTCGAGCGAGTCGACGCCGGCGGCGATGGCCGTCTTTCCGGCGATGTCGCCGTGGCAATGGGCGGCCACCTTCTTGCCCAGCCGATGGGCCTCGTCGACGATGGCGGTGAGCTCCTCGAGCGTCAGCTGCGGCGCGTCCACCGAATCCGACAGCGACAGGACACCGCCCGAGGCCATCACCTTGATGACGTCGGCCCCTCCTTTCGCCTGGAAGCGCACCGCTGCGCGGCAGGCGTCGGCTCCATTGCAGATGCCTTCCGGGACGCCGGGCGGGATGACGCGGTCGGTGGGGTAGGGGTCCATGTCGGCGTGCCCACCGGTGGCGCCGAGCGCGTGGACCGCCACCAGCATGCGTGGCCCTGGGACGAGGCCAGCGGAGATGGCGTTGCGCAGGCTGACGTCGACGAAATCCATGGCCGCCCCGAGGTCGCGGACGGTGGTGAAGCCAGCCTCCAGGGTGCGACGCGCGTAGGTGGCGGCGTAGTAGGCCTGCTCGGCGGGGTGGCGCCGGAGCATGTCCACCTGGTCCTGCGCCCAGTTGTCCGAGCTCTGCATGCCGAGGTGGGTGTGGGCGTCGATGAGGCCCGGGAGCAGCGTGACGTCCCCGAGCTCAATCACCTCCGCGCCGGGAGGGACGGTGACCGTCTTTCCCACCGCACGAATTTTCCCATCTTCCACGAGGACACTCACCCCGCCGGACACCAGCGCGTCCGAGGTGCCGTCGAAGAGGTGGGCGGCGTGGAGCACCACCGCGTGCGCAGGCTCGGCCTGGGCGGCGTGCGCCAGAAGGAAGAGCAACAGGGCAGGAAGGCAGAAGGCGCGGGACACGGGAGCGGACCTCCAAGGGGGGCAGGGAAGGGGTGCGGCACCATAGCCGACGACGCGCGGCCGACGGGCCGCGGAGTTGACGTGGGCGCCCGGCCGCGACTCGCTTTCTGGCGACGGCCCGAGTCGCTGGCGCACGGCTTGCTTCGTCAAGGCTTCAAAGAATGCTCGCGACCCACACCGGTTTGCCGTGGCCAAGCGTGGACGGGCGCCCCTATGGTGCGCCGCTGCCATGTCCACGATTCCGTCGCTCGCTGCCCTGGAGGCCCAGGTGAAGGAGCGGCCCCTGCCCGGGCATGTGGGCATCATCATGGATGGCAACGGGCGGTGGGCGGAGGAGCGGGGGCTCGTGCGTCTCGAGGGCCACCGGGAGGGGAGCAACAGCGTGCGCGAGGTGACGCGCGCTGCCCGACGCATCGGCGTGCAGGCGCTGACGCTCTATGCCTTTTCCTCGCAGAACTGGTCCCGTCCCATGGAGGAAGTGGCCGGGCTCATGGACTTGCTCCGCGAGTACCTGGAAAAGGAGCGCCCGGAGATTCTGGAGAACGGCATCCGGCTCAACGCGGTGGGCGAGCTGGACCGGCTCCCACGCATGGTCCGTGGCCCGCTCGAGGCCCTGCGCGCCGAGACGAGCGCCAACCGGGGGATGGTGCTCACCCTGGCGCTCTCCTACGGAGGACAGGAGGAGATTATTGCCGCCACCAGCCGGCTGGTGGCGGCGGCGCGTTCCGGGACGCTGCCCGACCGCCCGCTCACTGCGGAAGCCTTCGCCGCTCACCTGTGGACGTCCCCCCTTCCCCCCGTCGACCTCGTCATCCGCACCAGCGGCGAACACCGGGTGAGCAACTTTCTCCTCTGGCAGTCGGCCTACTCGGAGTTCATCTTCACCGACACCCTGTGGCCCGAGTTTCGCGCGCACCACTTCCTGGCCTGCGTCGCCGAGTACCAGCACCGAGAACGCCGCTTCGGCCTCACCTCGGCCCAGCTTCCCAAGTGACTCCACCCAACCGAAACCTGCTCGTCCGGGTGGTGACGGCGCTGACGCTCCTGCCGGCCGTGCTGGCGCTCTTGTTTTACGGCGGATGGCCGGCAGGCATCATGCTCGCCGGAGCCGCGGGTGCCTGCGCCCTGGAGTATGCGCAGCTGACGTCGGGGGGCCTCGGCGTTTCTCAGCTGGTGAGCGTCCTCGGTGCGGCCAGCCTGCCGCTCTTCGCCACCCTCTGGCCGCGCAGCTTTGCCGGGCCGGCCTTCTGGGTGGTGACCGGCGTTTTCTACGTCGCCTGGATTGACCACCTGCTCCGTGGCCCGCTCCCCGAGGCGCCGACGCAGAGCGCCCACGCCGTCACCGGCTGTCTCTATGGAGGGCTCGGCATCGCCCTTCTGGCCGCCCTCCGGGCGGGGACGGACGGCCTGGCCTGGGTCATCGCGGCGCTGGTCATCACCTGGGCCAACGACACCTGCGCCTACTTCGCCGGACGGGCCTTCGGGCGGCACAAGCTGTACCCGACGGTGAGCCCGAACAAGACGTGGGAGGGTTTTGCCGGCGGCTTCCTCGGCTCGGTGGGCGGCCTCTTCATCGCCCGGATTCTGTTTCCCGTGCTCCGGCCGATGGACTGCGTCCTGCTCGGCGTGGCGGGCGGCCTCGTCGGGCCGCTGGGCGACCTCTGCGAGTCGATGCTCAAGCGGGCCTACGGCAAGAAGGATTCGGGCGTCCTCATCCCCGGCCACGGAGGCATCCTGGACCGCCTTGACGCGCTGCTCTTCAACGCGCCGGTGGTGTACGTGTACGTCACGGTATTCCGTAACCTGCTGGCGTAAGCCGAAGGACGCCGTTGTCCCTCGCCAGGGGCGCGGCTACTGTTGGAGACACATGGTCCTGCAGAACCCCATCTACTTCATCGTCCTTCTGAGCGTGCTCATCTTCGTGCACGAGCTCGGGCACTTCCTGGCCGCCAAGGCGCTGGACGTGAAGGTGACTCGGTTCTCCATCGGCTTCGGCCCTCGCATCTTCGCCTTCACCCGGGGAGAGACCGAGTACCAGGTGGCCTGGGTCCCGCTCGGTGGCTACGTGAAGATGGCAGGAGACCTCGGAGACGAGGGCCCAAGCGAGGACCAGGGCCGCGGCTTCTTGGCGCAGGCGCCCTGGAAGCGGGCGGTCATCGTCGGAGCGGGTCCGGCCGCGAGCCTCGCCTTCCCGCTGCTCCTCTACTTCATCCTTTTTCTGGCCTTCCCACAGGCCATCGACGTCACCACCAGGTACCCGCTGCGGACGTCGTCGCGGGTGATGATGCTCGAGCCAGGGATGCCGGCCGCCGAGGCCGGCGTCCGGGTGGGGGACCTCATCACCTCCATCGACGGAAACGCGGTCCGCACCTTCGAGGACCTCCGCCGCGCGCTGGGCAACAAGGGCGGCAAGGAAGTCACCCTGGGCCTGGAGCGCGACGGGCGGCCGCTCGAGCTCAAGCTGGTCGCGGCGCGCAGCGAGGAGGGCGAGGCGGACAAGACGCGCGGACGGCTCGGCGTCTCACCCGAGCCCCGCCTGCCACTGCTGGGGGTCCCGGCCGGAAGCGTCGCCGAGCGCGCAGGACTCCGGACGTTTGACCGCGTCCTGTCCGTGGATGGCCAGCCAGTCGAGGACCTGGTGTCGCTCGAACGGACGCTCTCGGCGGCGAAGAACGACGTGGTGCACGTCGAGGCGCTGCGGCGAGCCCCGGCCGCACTTCCGGGCGTTGACGCCGTCGTCCCGGAGCGCATCCACGCCGACGTGCCGAGACAGCAAGGCCAAGGGCTGGCGGTGCTCGGTGTCGAGCTCCCGGACCTCTACGTGGGCCAGGTGGCCCCGGGGAGCTCCGCCGAGGCCGTGGGGCTTCTGCCCGGCGACCGCCTGTTGAGCGTCGACGGACAGCCGGTGGTGTCGGCGCTCAAGCTGCAGAGGAAGCTCGACACTCTGCGCAAGACGCCCTTTCGCCTCGGCTGGCTGCAGAAGGGCCAGGAGCGCTTCGCCGAGGTCCAGCAGCGCCCCCTCGACCCGAAGGATGTCGCTGGTACGAAGGGACTCGACTTGGGCCTCAGGGCGCCCTTTGACGCCTCGGCGGACGAGCGGCTGACATTCGACATCGCGCGGCTTGGGCCAGGCACGGCGCTGGTGGCCGCGGCGCGCAAGGTGGGAGACACCATCTCCAACGTCGCCGGTAACCTGGCGATGCTCGTCACCGGCCGGGTGCCCTTCAGCATGCTGGGCGGTCCCATCATGCTCTACGGCATCGCCTCCCAGAGCGCGCAGCTGGGCCTCGGCGTCTTCCTCTCCACCATGGCCCTCATCTCGGTGAACCTCGGCCTCCTCAACCTTCTGCCCATCCCGGTGCTGGACGGCTTTGGCCTGCTCTCCGCCTTCTGGGAGTGGGTGCGACGACGGCCCATCCCCATGCGGGCGCGTGAAATCGCCAACATCGTCGGCCTGGCGGTGTTGGTGGTGCTCATGCTCTTCGTCTTCAAGAACGACATCGCGCGCCTGTTGATGTAGCGAGCGCCTCCTCTTGCGTGGGCTGCTCCTTTCCCTCGTCCTCCTCTGCGGCTGTGCCCATGCCGTGCGTCCCGAGCCAGCCGAGTCGGAGGAAGGCGACGCCTCCTATTACGGGCCCGGGCTGTACGGCCACCGCACCGCCAGCGGAGACGTCCTCCGGCCCGGCACCCTCACTGCGGCGCACCGGACGCTGCCCCTCGGCAGCTGCGTGCGGGTGACGGTGCTCGACAGCGGGCGCAGCGTCGAGGTGACGGTGAATGACCGCGGCCCCTACGCCGGAGGGCGAATTCTCGATGTCTCGGAGACGGCTGCCCAGGCGCTGGGAATGGTGGGACGGGGCGTGGTGAAAGTCAGGCTCACCCGGTGCGGGACCGCCGCTTCCTCCAGGGCTAAGCCACCACCACTTGCCTCCTGGGCACCCTCGGGCGCATGGGGGGTGGACGACGGATGCTTCTCGCGCTGGACACCTCGACACTGACGCTCTCGCTTGCCCTGGTGGGGCCGGGCCCCGTCCTCGTGGCGGAGGAGTCGCATCCACCCCCGCGCAAGCAGAGCGAGATGTTGCCCGGCACGCTGGTTGACCTCCTTGTGCGGCACGGCCTCGGCCTCAAGGACGTCCAGGGCTATGCGGTGGGCCTCGGCCCGGGCTCCTTCACCGGGCTGCGGATTGGGCTGTCGACGGTGAAAGCGCTGGCCTACGCGCAGAGGCGGCCGGTGGGCGGTGCCTCGTCGCTGGCCGCGCTCGCGCTCGAGGGCCCCTTGGACGTGCCACTCTTGCCCGCCATGGTGGCGCGGAGGGACGAGGTGTACGTCGGCTTCTACCGGCGGACGGCCAACGGACTTCGCGAGGACGCGAAGGAGGAGGCCTGGACGCCGGGGCAGCTGGGCGCGTACCTCGGGGCCCACCCGGAGGCTCGCGCCCTCGGGCCAGCGGCCAGCGAGCTCGAGGAGGCGCTCCTTTTGGCTGGGGCAGCGCGGGGCCAACTCCTGGCTGGCCCCCTGTTTCCGTCGGCCTGGGCGGTGGCACGCCTTGCGCGGCTGCCCGACGCTTTCGTCGCCGAGACACTCTTCGCCCTCGAGCCGCACTACCTTCGAGCCTCCGAGGCAGAGCGCAACCCCAAGTTTCCCCCGCTGGCGGGGCCTGCACCCACCGCCCGCATTCGCAAGGAAGAGGAGTAGGGCATGCAACGGAATTGGCGCGTGGCGGTGGTGGGAGCGACGGGGCTTGTGGGCCGCGGCGTCCTGGCCGCCCTGGCCGAGGCCGGGCATCCCGACACCCAGGTGACGGCCCTGGCCAGCGAGCGCTCGGTGGGGGTGGAGGCGGCCTACGGCCACACCACCCTCGAGGTGGAGGCAACCTCGGCGGAGGCGCTCCGAGGCCACGCGCTGGTGGTGCTGGCGGTGCCGGCGGAGGTGGCCCGTCCACTGGCCGTGGAGGCCCAGAAGGCCGGGGCCTGGGTGGTGGACACGAGCCGGGCCTTCCTGGCCGACGTCTCGGTGCCGCTCGCCGAAGCCGGGCTTCGGGGAGACGGGCTTTCACGCCCCTTCTCCGGCCACGTGGTGAGAGTCCCCGGGCCGGTGGCCCTCGGGCTTCTGCGCACGCTCGAGCCGCTGCGGGGCAGCTACGGGGTGACGGAGGCCCACGTCACGGCACTCCTCGGCGCGGCGTCGGCCGGCGCGCGTGGCCTCACCGAGCTCGAGCAGACGACTGCTCAGCTCCTCTCCGGCCGAGAGCTCGAGCCCACGCACTTTCCCCACCGGCTGGCCTTCAACCTCGTGCCCCAGGCCGGGCCTTTCAGCGAGGCAAGCGGCGGGACGCTGGAGGAGTTGAGCTGGCGCGCGGACGTCACGCTTTTGTGGGGCCCGGGTGCGCCGCCGCTGGATGGGACCGCGGTGCTGGTACCCGTCTTTCACGGCGCGCTCCTGACCCTGCAGGTGCGGCTCGGGAAGGCGGCCACTCCCGAGGAGGTGCGGATGCGACTCCGCGAGGCACCGGGCGTGAAGGTGCTCGACGCCCCGGCGGAGCGGATTTACCCCATGCCCATGCTGGTGTCCTCGGACGCCTCCATCCTCGTCGGCCGGGTGCGGGCCTCCGCCGGGCGCGCGGACGCGCTCGAGCTGGTGGTGGCGGTGGATGGCCCGGCGCTGGTGTCCGCGGCCGCCCTCGCCGCCGGGGAGCGCCTGGTGGCGCGCTCCCTGACAAATTGACACGCCGTCGGGCACCGCCCATGCCCGGGTGGCGCGTGGGCCGCTTTCTTGCCGGGCCGCGAGAGCGGGGACAGGCTGGCCCCGGCCTTGCTATTCCAGGCTGGCTCCCCATGCGACCACTCCTTGCCGCCCTGTTGCTTCTTCCCGCCGTCGGCACCGCCCAGACGCTGTCCGTCACCATCAACAGCGCCATCACTTACGGCACCAACGTCAACCCGGTGCTGGCCTTCAACGCGAGTGGCTGCAGCAGCAACATCACGGGGAGCTGGACGGGGACGGGCCTCACCACCGCCTGCACCTCGCTTCAACTCTGGATTACCAACACCACCTGCGCCGCAACGCCCAACACCACGGTCGCGCCCGTGGACTACATCTTTTACACCCAAGCGGCCGGCAACCTGGTTGGCGGGCTGACCACGGACACCTTCAGCTTCACCGCCTCGGTGCTTCCGGGCTTCGCCGCAGGGGCATTGGACGGAGGCAACACCAGCTGTGGCTCGGTGAGCGATTTCACCAACTACGTGTGCGGGGCCGTCACGCTCAACACGGCCACCAGCGGGTGCACGGGGACGGTTGTCCAACCCACCACCATTAACGGTCTCCGCTACGACAACGTCCCACCGGACCCTCCCACCATCAACATCGTCCCCCTGGACAGCCAGCTCTCGGTGCGCCTGTCTCCGGACGCCCTGACGCCCGTCGTCGACGTCCAGTACTACCTGGTGCAGTACGCCCTGCAGTCGACGGACGGCGGCACTTACGATGGCGGCACTCTCAACTACACCCCGGTTGGAGGCAACATCGCCGCGAGCAACGCTGCAGTCAGCATCTCGAATCTGGTGAATGGCGACGTGTATTCCATCCAGGGTTTCACCGTCGACGAGGCCTCCAACGTCAGCACCACGCCCACGACGGTGACGGGTTCCCCGGTCATGACCACCGGCTTCTACGCCAACTACCTCAACGACGGCGGGCAGGTGGGCGGCTGCGGTGACAGCGCGGGCGGAGCGCCCTCGGCGCTTGCCCTGGGTGCCTTGCTGGCGCTGGTGTTGGCGCGGAGGCGCGGGTGAAGAAGGCACTCCTGGCGTCCATCCTCGGGGTTGCGTTTCCCGCCTTCGCTCAGAGCACGACGCAGGCGCCGTCCTCGCTGCCCAACACCACCATCGTCGAGCTGAAGCTCGGCTTCTACCAGCCGCGGGTGAAGGACTCGCCCGGCGTGACGGGCGACCCCTACGTCGAAACCTTCGGCAATTCGGCGATGTTGCTTGGCGGGGTCGAGGTCGACCGCTCCTTTTACCACGGCTATGGCTACCTCGGCCTTAGCGTCTCCGTGAGCTACGCCGAGAAATATGCCAAGGCGCTCCTGGCCGATGGCACGCCGTCGGGAGAGGCCACCGGCCTCATCGTCCTGCCCATCCGCGTCATGGCCGTTTACCGCTACGACGTCCTGGCGCATGTCTTTCACATCCCGCTCGTCCCCTACGCGGAGATTGGCGGCATCGCCTACCCCTGGTGGACGAACAAGGGCGGGATGACGGAAACCGTCGACGGGCAGAAGGGCTCCGGCCTCCGCTTTGGGTGGGGCTTCACCGCCGGGCTGGCGCTGGAGATGGACTTCCTCAACCCGAGCTATGCCCGCGAAGCGCGCGAGGACTCGGGCATCTACCACTTCTACCTGTTTGGCGAATTCAACGACGACTTCGCCAACAACTTCGGGGCGGCGGGCATCAACCTCGGGGCGGCCTACTTTACATTCGGCCTGGCCTTCGAGTTCTAGTCTCACGCCGTGCCCTGCACCGTCCTCTACTTCGCCTCGGCCCGCGAGCGAGCCGGGGTGTCCACCGAGCAGCTGTCCACGCTGCCGCCGCAGGCGACGGTGCGCGCGGTGCTCGAGCTCCTCGCCGAGCGGCACCCAACTCTCAGGCCGCTCTTTCCTCACCTCCGGGTGGCGGTGAACCAGGCCTTCGCCCAGCTCGACGACGCCGTCCCGGACGGGGCGGAGGTGGCGCTCATCCCGCCCGTTGCCGGCGGCGCGGGACTCTTCCGCGTCGTGGAGCGCCCGCCGACGCTGGAGGAGGTGGTGGAGGCGGTGAAGGACGCCGCCCGGGGAGGCCTCGTCACCTTCACCGGGGTGGTGCGCGCCGAGAGCCGCGGGCAGCGCGTGGTGCGACTCACCTACGAGGCCTACGCCGCGATGGCGGAGCGGGTGCTGGCGGGCGTGGGGCGTGCGGCCGAGGAGCGCTGGCCGGGCGTGCAGCTGGCCATCGTCCACCGGGTGGGCGTCCTCGTCCCGGGAGACGTGGCCGTCACCATCGCCGCGGCGGCGCCGCACCGGGCCGAGGCCTTCGAGGCGTGCCGCTTCGCCATCGAGCGGCTGAAGGAAGACGCCCCCATCTGGAAGCGCGAGACGTACACCGACGGCGAGAGCTGGGTGGGGCTGGGGCCCTGAGGACGGCTTCCCGGGGGCGAGTCCCCTCAGCCGACGCCGGCCACCGCGAGCGCCTGGCGCAGCTCGTTGAAGGCCACCCAGCCCACGGCCAGGACGGCCAGTAAAAGGCTCAACAGCTGAAGCGCCGTCTGCACCCGGACGTCGAGCGGCCGCTTGCGGAAGGCCTCCCAGGCGGTGAGCAACAGCCGGCCGCCGTCCAGTGCCGGTAGCGGCAAGAGGTACACGAGGCCCAGGGCGATGCTCGCCGCGGCCAGCGCGCGCGTCACCCCATCCAGGCTTTCCAGCGAGGCCAGCCGCCGCAACAGCTGCGCGGCCGCCCCGGGCTGGCCGGAGCCGTCCGTCCCGCGAAAGAGGTCCAGAGACCAGGCGGCGGTTTGACGGACGAGTTGCAACGCGTGCCGCAATGCGGTGCGGAAGGCGTGCGGCAGCGGTTCCTTGGTGAAGGCGTAGGCCTGGGCGACGCCAATGTGGCCGCGCCCGCGCATGTCCCTGGTGGGCTGCACCATGCGCTCGAGGTGCGCGTCTCCGCGTCTGAAGCCGAGGCGTACCTGCTGGCCGGCATGCTCGGCGAGGGCGCGGGTGAGCGCCCTCCAGCCCTTCACCGGGACTCCGTCCACAGTCTCCAGCACATCCCCCGGACGGAGCGCCGCTCGGGAAGCTTCCGAGCCTGCCTCGACGACGCCCACCGTCATCGGCACCGCGACGTGCGTCCCGCCGACATGGAGGCCGGTGAGGAGGAGGAAGCCCAAGAGGAGGCTGGCCAGGGGGCCAGCGAGGAAGACGAGCGCGCGCCGGGCCGGACTCAGCTCCGCGAAGGTGACTTCCTGCACGCCGGAGACGGGCTGGTAGGGGTTTTCCCCCTCCAGACGAAGCCACGCGCCCCAGGGGATGGCCCCCAGCACCCAGCGCTGGCCGAGGGCGCGGAAGCCGTAGAGCGGAAGGCCGAGCCCGATGCTGAAGACGACAGCGCGCGCGCCCACCGCCCGAGCCGCCAGGAGGTGCGCAAACTCGTGCACCAGGACGAGCACACCCAAGGCGATGAGTGCAACCAGCGTTGGCATGCGATGGCGTCTTCGGCCGAGACTAGCCATTGCCGCGCCCGGGCGCTTCTCCCTATCCTCCCCGCCGTCTTGCGCGCCCGGTCCTGTGTCGTCTCCACCCTGTTTCTTCTCGCCACCGGGTGTGGAAGGGCCCACCAGCTGGAGGAGGGTGGCTACGTGTTCACCATTCCCGCGGGCGGCGTCTTCCGCGACGACTGCGGCCTGGCCGCGGATGGGGGGCCTTCGCTGCAGGCGCAAGTCGACGTCTTCGGAGACGACATCCGGTTGGCGATGGTGCAGCAGGCGGGCGCGCAGTGCCTGGCGGTGGAGTTGGTGGGCCAGTACCAGTTCGACAACGAGAACTTCTTCGCCGACGGGACGGCCACCAACCCACCCCTGGAGGCCAACGGCGAGGTGTGCCAGGTCAACTTCGTCCAGTTCCACCTCGACGCCACGACAGTGGAGACGGACTCCTTCTCCGGGACAATGCGCATCAGCTACTTGGCCTCGAGCCCGATAGCGTGTACCTGCCAGTTTTGGTTCAACTACACGGCCACGGCCTGTGCGCCGACCGGCTGTCCCCCAGTGCCCACGGAGTGCTCGTAACCAGCGAGGGTTCCCCCATGGCCGAAGGCAGCTCCTCAGAGATTTTTTCCGTGTCCCACGAGGGGCGGGTCTTCCCGCCGCCTCCGGAGTTTCAAAAGAAGGCCCACATCCACTCGCTCGAGGAGTACCGCGCGCTCTACGAGTCGGCGGCGAAGGACCCGGAGGGCTACTGGGGAGCGCGGGCGCGCGAGGAGATTTACTGGAAGAAGCCCTTCCAGACCGTCCTCGAGTGGAAGGCGCCGAATGCCCGCTGGTTTCTGGGCGGCACCACCAACCTCTCCTACAACGCCCTCGACCGGCACCTGCCGAAGTACGCCGACAAGACGGCCATCCTCTTCGAGGGGGAACCCGGGGACGTCCGCAAAATCACCTACCAGCAGCTGCACGCCGACGTGTGCCGGCTGGCCAACGGGCTCAAGTCCCTGGGCGTGCGCAAGGGGGACCGGGTGGGCATCTACCTGCCCATGGTGCCGGAGGCCGCGGTGGCCATGCTGGCCTGCGCCCGCATCGGCGCCGTCCACTCCGTCGTCTTCGGGGGCTTCTCGGCGGAGGCGGTGCGGGAGCGGATGAATGACGCCGGGGCCAAGGTGCTTCTCACCGCCGACGGCGGCTGGCGGAAGGGCGCGGTGGTGCCCCTGAAGGCCAACGTCGACGCGGCGCTCGCCCAGATGCCCAGCGTGGAGAAGGTGGTGGTGCTGAAGCGGACGCAAAACCCCATCCAGATGGGACCCAAGGACGTCTCCTGGGAGAAGCTGGTGGAGTCCCAGGCCCCCACCTGCGAGCCGGAGTGGGTGGACAGCGAGCACCCGCTCTTCATCCTCTACACCTCCGGCTCCACCGGGAAGCCCAAAGGCGTGCTGCACAGCACCGCGGGCTACTCGGTGTACGTCTCGCTCACCACCCGCTGGGTCTTCGACTTACGGGACGAGGACATCTACTGGTGCACCGCCGACGTGGGCTGGGTGACGGGCCACAGCTACGTCGTCTACGGCCCGCTCATGAATCACACCACCTCCTTCCTCTACGAGGGGGCGCCAGTCACCCCGGGGCCGGACCGCTTCTGGGACAACATCGAGCGGCACAAAATCTCCATCCTCTACACCGCGCCCACCGCCATCCGGGCCTTCATGCGGACGGGCGACGAGCACCCGAAGAAGCACGACATGCGTTCGCTGCGGCTTCTGGGAAGCGTCGGCGAGCCCATCAACCCCGAGGCGTGGATGTGGTACCGCGATGTCATCGGCGGAGGCCGCTGCCCCATCGTCGACACCTGGTGGCAGACGGAGACCGGCGGCATCCTGGTGAGCCCGCTGCCCGGGGCGACCCCGACGAAGCCCGGAAGCGCCACCTTGCCCCTCCCGGGGATTTTTCCGGCGGTGCTGGGCAAGGACGGCAAGGCAGTGCCGGCCGGGGAGGGTGGAAAGCTCTTCATCACCAAGCCCTGGCCCTCCATGCTGCGCTCCATCTACGGCGACAAGGAGCGCTACGAGAAGACGTACTTCAGCGAGGTGCCGGGGCTGTACTTCACCGGCGATGGGGCCCGCATCGACAAGGACGGCTACCTGTGGGTGATGGGGCGGGTGGACGACGTGGTGAATGTCGCCGGGCACCGCCTGGGGACGGCCGAGGTGGAGAGCGCCCTCGTCTCCGAAGGCCGGGTGGCCGAGGCAGCGGTGGTGGGCCGGCCGGACGAGCTCAAGGGAACGGCCCTGGTGGCCTTTGTCACCCTGAAGAAGGGCGTGGACACCTCGGCTGAGGTGAAGGCCCAGCTCTCGGCGCACGTGGTGAAGGAGATTGGCGCCATCGCCCGTCCCGACGAGATTCGCTTCGCCGATGCGCTGCCCAAGACGCGCTCCGGAAAAATCATGCGCCGGCTGCTCCGGGACGTGGCCGCGGGCCGGCAGACCACCGGCGACACCACCACCCTCGAGGACTTGAACGTGCTCGCCAAGCTGCGCGAGGACGACGAGTAGGCCTCTCGCCTCCACCATGATTGCTCAAAGCCTGCTCACCGCCCTGTTGGTGCTGGTCCCCAACCCCGCGGACACCAAGACGGCCGACGCCGCCTTCCAGAAGCGTGAGTGGGCGCGCGCGGCGGACAGCTACCGGAAGGTGGTGAAGGACGCCCCGGAGGACGGCGTGGCCTGGCTGCGCCTCGGCATCGCGCTCGTGCAGCTGGGCAAGGGCAAGGACGCCATCCCACCGCTGGAGACGGCGCAGCGTCTGGGCGTCCACCCCAACCTCGTCCAGTACGAGCTGGCCCAGGCGGTGGCGCTGGCCGGCGACAAGGGACGGGCGCTTGGAATTCTTCAGGGGCTGGTGGACGAGGACTTCTTGCCGGTGGGCCCCCCAGCGACGCAGGAGAAGGCCTTTGCCAGCCTCGTCAAGGACCCACAATTCGTGAAGCTGTCACAGGCCATGGAAGTCAACCGGGCCCCGTGCAAGCTCTCCGACGCCGCGTCGCCCTACCATGAATTCGACTACTTCATCGGCGACTGGGACGTGGTGGACAAGGCCGGTAACGAGGTGGGCACGAGCCACGTGGAGCGCATCCTCGCCGGGTGCGTGCTGGCAGAGAATTGGCGCAGCCAGGGCGGCGGCGAGGGGCGAAGCCTCAGCAGCTTCAACCCCGGACTCCGGCACTGGGAGCAGTACTGGGTGGACGGACAGGGGCTCCCCATCTTCTTCACCGGCCACTTCGAGGACGGGGAGCTGCGGCTTCAGGGGGACAGCGCGACACGCAATGGCGCCCAAATCATGCGCCGGGTGACGTTTTCCAAGCTGGCCACGGGCGGCGTCCGGCAGCTAAGCGAGGTGTCCAATGACAGGGGCCGCACCTGGACCACGGACTTCGACTTCCGCTACCTGAAGCACACGGCCCACTGAGAGCGCCGTGGCCGCGCCTGCCGTGCCCGTCAGGAGAGGCGCTGAAGGACGCCGCCGAGGACATCCACCATCTGCTCGATGTGGGTCTTCTCGATGATGAGTGACGGCGAGAGGGCGATGATGTCGCCGCTCGCCCGCACCAGGAGACCGGCCTCGAAGCATTTGACGAGGGTTTCCAGTCCGCGCGCCCCGGGCTTGCCCTCGCGTGCCTCGAGCTCGATGCCGGCCACGAGGCCCAGGTTGCGGATGTCGATGACTTTCGGCACCGCCCGCAGCGAGTGCACCGCTTCTTCCCAGAAGGGGGCGAGGCTTGCGGCGCGCTCGAAGAGGCCTTCCCGCCGGTAGAGCTCGAGGGTGGCCAGGCCCGCGGCCGAGGCCAGCGGGTGCCCGGAGTAGGTGTAGCCGTGGAAGAACTCGATGCCCGTCTCGGTGGCGTTGACGACGGAGTCGTAGATGCCTTGGCGCACGACGACGGCTCCCATCGGCACCGCGCCGTTGGTGATGCCCTTGGCCACCGTCATCATGTCTGGCTGGACACCGAAGTACGTGGCGCCAAACGCTGCCCCCAGCCTTCCGAAGCCAGTGATGACCTCATCGAAGATGAGGAGGATGCCGTGCTCGTCGCACAGCGCCCGCAGTTTCTCCAGGTAACCCTTGGGGGGAATGAGCACCCCGGTGGAACCGGCCACCGGCTCGACGATGACCGCGGCGATGGTGCTGGCACCGCGCTTCTGCACCACCTCGAGGAGCGTGTCGGCCAGGTGCGCTCCCCAGGCTGGCTGCCCGCGGGTGAAGGCGTTGTGGGACAGGTCGTGGGTGTGCGGGAGGTGGTCAACCTGCGGCAAGAGCTGGGCGGCGAAGGCCTTCTTGTTGGTCTCGATGCCGCCGACGCTCATGCCGCCAAAGCCCACGCCGTGGTAGGCGCGGCCCCGGCCGACGAAACGCACCCGCTCCGGCTGGCCGCGGGACTGGTGGTAGGCCAACGCAATCTTCAGCGCCGAGTCCACGGCCTCGGAGCCGGAGTTGGTGAAGAAGACGTGGTCCAGGTCGCCAGGCGCCAGGGCCGCCAGCTTCTGCGCCAGGGCGAAGCTGGCCGGGTGACCCATCTGGAAGCCCGGTGCGAAGTCGAGGGTGGCCGCCGACTGCTGGATGGCCTGCACGATGGCTGGGCGGCAGTGGCCGGCATTGACGCACCACAGTCCGGCCGTCCCGTCGAGGATGGTTCGCCCCTCGACGTCCGTGTAGTGGACGCCCGAGGCGGAGGCGAGCAGGCGCGGCGCACGCTTGAAGGCGCGGTTGGCGGTGAAGGGCATCCACAGAGCAGCGAGGTCGGGGCGTTCTTCGGATTCCATGGCCTTAGATGCTGAGAGACGGCGGCTTACCATACGTTAGCGGCCTCACTGACACGGTGCTCGGCCCAAGACGATGCAACGCGATTGCAACCTCGCCCGAGCCGACGGGGCCTTCCATCCGGTTGCCGTCACTGTCTAACGCCTGAGTTTCACCGAACGGGACCTAGACCCTGGCCTTCTCAAGCTTAGAAGGTGACGTCGACCATCACCTGGGCAGGGAGCGGTCCCCCATTGGGGAGTGTTCGCCACCATCGTCGCCTCGGGGAAACGAGCGACTCCTCACGGCGTGCGCCGGATGTGCTCGACCGCCGCGGCGAGCAACGCGGCGATGCCTCGTCGAGCGACGTGAACCAGCTTCTTGCGCTGTGCCGCGGGAGGGTGGGCGTAGTGGGTGCTCACTTTGTGGTCGAGCTCGGTGGCGCCCCACAGGAGGACGAGGTCCGCCCAGTCCAGGTCGCCCCGGGCGCGCTCCTGCGTCCGTCGCTCCGTCCCGTCCACCGTCCGCAGCTCGAGCGTCGGCCCGAGCGCCGCGTGCAGCTCCTCGCGCACCGAGGGCGAGCCGCCGACCACCAGGAGACGCCGCACGCCGGCGCTGGCGCAGGCGGCGATGAGGTCCTGAGCGGCCCGCGCATTGTCCGAGCCGCCACAGTGTGGGCAGAGGGCCTTGGTCGCCGCCGGAAGCACCGCGCGGCCCGAGCGCCGCGCCGCCTCGGCGCAGGCCGGGCTCGAGCAGTGCAGGGAGAAGCGCGCCGCGAGCTCGGCCGTGGCCCGCTCCAGCTTGGTGATGCTCATCCGCGCCTTGCCCGCCCGGGTGAGTTGCGTCTCCTCCAGGACGGCGCGGGCGGCCTTCCCGGCGGGCCCCGGGCCGAAGCCGATGTCCTGGAGCCAGGCCTCTATCTCGACGTCCGCGCTCACCCGGTACTGGCTGGCGACGTCTCGAAGAGCAACCCCTGCTCGGGCTCGAGCCCGAGTGCCTGGCGTACCGGGGCGAAGCTGCGCCGGTGCAGGGGGCACGCCCCGAGGCTCCGCAGCGCGGCCTCGTGCTGCGGCGTGGGGTAGCCCTTGTGGACGGCGAAGCCGTAGCCCGGGTACTCGGCGTCGTAGACCGTCATCAGCGCGTCGCGTGTCGTCTTGGCAATCATCGAGGCGGCCGCGATGCTCGCCGAGAGCGCGTCCCCGTGAATGATGCCGCGCTGGGGTGCCGGACACTGGGGGATGCGGCGCGCGTCGACGAGGACGAAGTCCGGCACCATCCCGAGCGCTTCCACCGCGCGGCGCATGGCGAGCAACCCGGCGTGGTAGATGTTCAGCTGGTCGACTTCGGCGACCTCCGCCCGCCCGACGCCCCAGGCCACGGCATCTCGCTTCACCGCCTCGGCAAGAAGGCTTCGCTTGTCCGGGTCGAGGACTTTCTTGCTGTCGTCGAGGCCTTTGAGCTTGTAGCCGCAGGGAAGCACCACCGCCGCGGCCACCACCGGACCGGCCAGCGGCGCCATCCCCGCCTCGTCCACGCCGGCGACGTGTTTCTGTCCTGAGGCCCAGAGCTCCGTCTCGAAGCGCAGGAGGTGGCGCAGCCTCTGGCCTTCGGCACGGTTGGTGGCGCGGCGACCGCGGATGGCGTCGGCCAGGGCGCGGGCGCCCGACCGCGTGTCCATCTCCAGCGCTTCGAGGAGGCCCGAGGGGACAGGGCGGCCGCGCTCCAGGAAGCGGAGGCGCAGCGTTCCGAGCGGCAGCGCGAGCAACATTTCGAGACGGGCGCTCACGTCGAGGGGCAACGGTACACGCAACGGCCGACAGCCGGCCAGACGCCGACGGGCGGGCAGGGGCCCTCGGGCCTCAGCTTTCCTCCCAACCGGCTGACATCCACAGCCGGTAACTCGCCTTTTGCGCGTCGGTGGGGTTGTCAACAGGAGCGAGCCAGACGGCATCGGCCGGCCGCGTGCCCAAGGTGACGGGGACTTCCACCAGCCGGTCGCGTCGAAAGACGTGGACCGTGACGTGGGTCCCGGGAGCCTTGTCATCACAGCGGGAGAGAAGACCCGCCGCGTCCACCTTCTCACCGTCGAGGGCCACCACCTCGTCTTCGGCGTAGAGGCCCCCCTCCATGGCTGGCGAGTTCTGCAGCACCGAGGCCAGCGTGCTGCTGGAGCGCGGTACGACGCCCAGCCAGCCGCGCTCGCGCACCTCGCCGGACTTGAGTCGCGGGGGCGTCCCGCCGCGGTCGGTGGCCGACTCCCGGACGCGGGTGCGGGCCACCAGCCCAACCTGGGAGAGGACACCGAGGTCGAGCTCCTCGGTGCTCCGCAGCGCGCGCTCGAAGAAGGGCTGAAGGCTTTGGCCGGCGACCTCGCCGGCGATGGCCTCCACCCCATCCTCCGGAACGCCACGCCCATCCCCGAAGCGCTCCCAGAGAAGCCGCATCACGTCGTCGAGGCTGTGGGCGTCCGAGGTGAGCTGCCGCAGGGTGAGGTCCAGGCACAACGCCACGAGCTCGCCCTTCAGGTAGTAGGAGACGGCGCTGTTGATGGAGTTCTCGTCAGGCCGGTAATACTTCACCCACGCCGTGAGCGAGGCCTCCTCCAGCGTCTGCACCAGTCGCCCGGGCGTGGCGGAAAGCGAGCTCAAGGCCTCTCCCAGGCGGGTGAGGTAGTGCTGGGGCGACAGGAGCCCGGCGCGCCGCACGAGGAGGGTGTCGTAGTACGAGGTGGTGCCCTCGAAGGCCCACAGGAGTCGCGTGTAGGCCTCCTCACCGTAGCGGAAGGGCACCATCGCGCGAGGCTTGATGCGCTTCACGTTCCAGAGGTGGAAGTACTCGTGCGCGGCCAGGGTGAGGAAATCCTCCCAGCCCTTCTGCGTGGAGAACCCCTGCCGGGAGTAGAGCAACGTCGTCGAGGACTTGTGCTCCAGGCCGCCGCGGCCCTTGTCCGTCAGGTAGATGAGGAAGAGGTAGCGCTCGGTGGGAAGCGCGCCGAAGAAGGCGGCTTCCGTCTCGCAGACCTTCTGCAGCTCGGCCACCAGGCGCTGGACGTCCGGCTTGGGCTCGCCCCACAGCACCACCTGGTGCGGCACGCCGTGGGCGACGAAGGAGAGGGGCTCGTGCGGGCCGACCTCCACCGGGCTGTCGACGAGGGTGTCGAAGTCCTGCGCCACGAGCTCGTCTCCGTCCCGGTCGAGCGCCGAGAAGACGCTCCAGCCAGCCGGGGCGTTGATGCGGACCCGGTGCGGGATGGCGCGCAGAGGCTCGGCATAGAGAAACAGCGTGGCACCGTTGAAGTAACCGTGGCTGCCATCGAGGTGGCTGGTCCGGACGGTGAGCTCATTGGCGTAGACGCGGTAGCGAAGGACGACGGGCTTGCCGTGACTCTCCACCCGCCACGTCCGCTTGTCCGTCCGCTCGACGTGCAAGGCCTGGCCGCCCTCGGCCTCGGCCGTGACGTCCTGGACATGGCGCGCGTACTCGCGGAGGAGGTAGCTCCCTGGAGTCCACGACGGGAGCGCGGCGTCCAGGAGGTCGAGCGCTGGGAAGTGCGCCTCCACCTCGAAGAGGTGACTGTGCGGCTGAGGCATCGACACGCGGTACCGGACCGCTTCGGACATCAGGGAAGCCCTCCAGGCGGCTGTGGGTGACTCGCCCCCGAATAGCACGCTCCGCTCCCCGGCTGGACGCGTCGCGTCAGGTGCGCGATGGGGTGCTGCTGCGCAAGAAAGGCATTGACGCCGGTCGCCGAGGCGCCGCAAGAGTCACCTGCATGAAACAGGAAAATGCCCGGATGATTGGACGACGCTTGGGACTGGCCGCGCTCCTGGTGGCAGCGCCTGCCTTGGCAGACATCCAGATTGGCGTGTACGGCCCCTTCACTGGCGGCTCGGCGGGAATGGGCGTCTCGATGCGCAACGGCGCCAACATGGCGGCGGAGGAAATCAACAAGGCGGGTGGCATCCTGGGACAGAAGGTGGTCCTGGTGGAGCGCGACGACGAGGCGAAGAACGAGCGCGGCGCGCAAATCATGCAGGAGTTTCTGGAGAAGGAAAAAGTGGTGGCGGTGCTCGGCCCCATCAACACCGGCGTGGCCGACAACTCCACCCGCTACGCCAACGAGAAGCACGTGCCGGTCATCATCAACGGCTCGGCCGGGGCCAAGGTGAACGAGTACTTCGCTCCCGGCGCCGACAACTACATCTTCCGCCTGGCGGCTTCCGACATCCTGCAGACCGAGCTCATCGTCCGGGAGGCCATCGACGTCCGCAAGTACAAGAAGCCGGCGCTCATCTGCGACGACACCAACTATGGCCAGGGCGGCTGCACCAAGTTGAAGGCGGCGCTGGCCAAGCGAGGCCTCACCCCGGTCAGCGTCGGGAAGTTCAAAATCAAGGACACCGACATGACGGCGCAGGTGCAGGAGGCGAAGGCCGCCGGCGCCGACGTGCTCCTGGTGTACGGCATCGGCCCGGAGCTGGCGGCGCTGGCCAACTCCCTGGACCGCATCGGCTGGAAGGTGGACATGCTCGGCGGCTGGACCATCTCCATGGAGGCCTTCATCAAGAATGCCGGGAAGAATGGGAACGGGGCGGCCGCCCCGCTCACCTTCATCGAAGGGGACCTGAGCAATCCCCGGCAGAAGAGCTTCGTCGAGACCTATCACGCCAAGTACAACCAGAACCCCATCGCCGTGGCCGTCGCCGCGGCCCAGGGCTATGACTCGCTCTACCTCTTGAAGGCGGCCATCGAGCAGGCGAAGAGCACCGACGGGGCGAAAATCAAGGAGGCCCTGGAGAACTTGAAGGCACCCTTCGTCGGCATCACCGGCAGCTACCCCCGGCCCTTCTCGCCCACCGACCACGAGGCGGTCACCGAGCAGGTGGTGAAGCTGGGCGTGGTGTCCGACGGCACGGTGGTGCCGAAGTCGGCCTACAAGAAGTAGCCGTCAGCTACCCGCGGCCGAGTTCCGCTTACCCCGCGGCTAGAATGTGCCAGATTGGCCGCCCGCGGGCGGCCGATGCAGACCCTCCAGCTCCTCATCAGCGGCGTGGCCCAGGGCATGATTTATGCCCTGGTGGCGTTTGGCTACAACATCACCTTCGCCACCTCGAAGACGCTGAACTTCTCGCTCGGCAACTTCCTGATGCTGGGCGGCGTGGTGGGCTTCGTCCTCTACATGACGTGGGGCTGGCCCTTCTTCGGTGCGCTGGCGGCGGTGGTGCTGGTGGGAAGCGTGGGCGGGGCGGTGCTCCTCAAGGTGGCGGTGGAGCCGTCCTTGAAGCAGCGCAGCGCCTACGGATGGATACTGGCCACCCTGGCCGTGGGCATCGTCCTCAGGAATGCGGCGGAAGTCTTCTGGAGCACCGACGACTTCAAGTTCCGTTCGCCGCTCGGCGACAGCCCGTGGCGCTTCTTCGGGGAGCGGCAAGCCGACGGCTCGATGTCCGGCGGCCTCGGCGTCTACCCCCAGGAAGTGCTCATCATCCTCGTCAGCCTGGCCATCGTCGCGGCGGTGGAGCTCTTCAAGCGTCGCACCGTCTTCGGCAAAGCGGTGGTGGCGGTGAGCGAGGACAAGGACACCGCCTCGCTGATGGGCATCAACCAGCGCTTCGTCATTCTCTTTTCCTTCATGCTCAGCACCTCCATCGCCTGCGTCGGAGGCGTGCTGGTGGCACCGGTGACGCTGGTGAGCGCGACGATGGGGACGGTGCTCGGGGTGAAGGCCTACAGCGCGAGCATCATCGGAGGGCTGGAATCGGGCTTCGGGGCGGTGGTGGGTGGGCTGTTTCTCGGCGTTTCGGAGAGCCTGACCGCGCGCTTCGTCTCCACCGGGTACAAGGACGTCCCGGGCTTCGTGGTGCTGGTGTTGCTCCTGCTCTTCAAGCCCTCCGGCCTCTTCGGAAAGGCGGCGGTGCGCAAGGTATGAGCGCGCTCGTCCCGAGCGGGAAGCAGCGAGCCTCGCTGGTGGGCCGGCTCCTGCCGCTCTTGCTCGTGCTCCCGCTGCTTCTGCCGCGCGTCGTGGACAACAGCTACTACGTGGGGATGCTGTCGCGGATTGTCGTCTACGCCATGCTGGTGGCCTCGCTGGACCTGGTGGTGGGCTACATCGGCGACGTCTCCATCGGACATGCCGGGCTGTTCGCCATCGGCGCCTACACCGTCGCCGTGCTGACCGCGAGCCCGGCGCTCAACACCGACGCCTACAGCACCATCCAGCACTGGCCGCAGCTGCCCTTCCTGGTGGCGCTCGTCCCGGCGGTGGCCTTCGCCGCCTTCGCCGGATTCCTGCTCGGCTTTCCGGCGCTTCGCTCGAGCGGGCCTTACCTGGCAGTCATCACCATCGTCTATGGGCTCATCATCTACACCTTCATCAACGAGCAGGAAGGGCTCACCAACGGGACGAAGGGAATCACCCTCACGCCGTTGCATCTGGGTGGCCTGAAGCTGAGCGGCATCAACTACCTCTACGTCGTCTACCCGATGCTGCTCCTGGTGCTCTTCATCGTCCACAACGTCACGCACAGCTTCTGGGGGCGGGCCTTCGAGGCCATCAAGTACAGCGCCGTGGCCGCCGAGTGCTGCGGCATCAGCCGCAGCTACTTCAAGGTTTCCGCTTTCGTGCTCTCGGCAGCGCTGGCCGGACTGGCCGGCGGCTTCTTCGCCCAGCTGGACAGCTACGTGGCGCCCAACACCTTCGCCTACAGCTTCTCGGTGGAGTTTCTCATCGCCCTCATCTTCGGCGGCGTCCGAAGCGTGGCCGGGAACGTGGTGGGGGCCGCGCTGGTGGTGGTGTTGCCGGACCTCTTCAGCGGCTTCGCTGACTACCGACTGATGGTGTACGGCTCGGTCCTCCTGGTGATGCTGTACTTCGTCCCCGAGGGGGTGGTGGGCCTCGTCCGACGGGGCTGGGCCCGGCTGCGGCCTCACGACAACGCGGCCGAGCACGCGCGGCTCGAGCGGGCGTCAGCGGGCCTGGACGTCCTGGCCTCCCCCCATGCCACCAGCGCCGAGGCGGCGCTCAAGCTCGAGGGGCTGGAGATGAAGTTTGGTGGCCTAGTGGCCGTCCGGGGCCTCGACCTCGAGGTGCCGCGGGGCGCGGTGCGGGGACTCATCGGGCCCAACGGCAGCGGGAAGAGCACCACCGTCAACGTCCTCACCGGGCTCTACACCCCCACCCATGGCCGCCAGTACTCCTTCGGGCGGGACCTCGCGCCCTTGAAGACGTACCAGCGGGCGCGGGCCGGAATCGCCCGCACCTTCCAGAACCTCCAGCTCTTCGCCGACCTCACCGTCCTGGAAAACGTGATGGTTGGCCTCCACCCCTCCTTTCGGGCCTCGCTCTTCGAGGTGGCCTTCCGGTTTCCCCGGGCGCGCCGGGAAGAAGCCGAGGCCCGGGTGCGGGCCTACGCACTCCTGCGCTTCGTCGGGCTCGAGCAGGCCGCCTTCGACAAGGCCCGAAACCTCGCCTACGGACAGGCGAGGCACCTGGAGATTGCCCGAGCGCTGGCGCTGTCGCCGAAGCTTCTCCTGCTCGACGAGCCGGCGGCCGGCCTCACCTCCGGCGAAATCCAAACCATCAACGGGCTCATCGTGCGCATCAAGGCCACCGGCGTCTCCATCCTGCTCATCGAGCACCACATGGACATGGTGATGGCCATCTGTGACGACGTCTCGGTGCTCGATTTCGGGAAGAAGATTGCCGAGGGCACGCCGAGACGCATCCAGGAGGACCCGGTGGTGGTGGAGGCCTACCTCGGGACGCACAAGACGTCCTCGGTGGTGGCGTGATGGCCGAGCCACTCCTGTCCATCGAGGAGCTGGTGGTGGACTACGGGCGAATCCGCGCCCTGAAGGGAATTTCTCTCAGCGTCGCTCAGGGCGAGCTGGTGGCCGTCATCGGCAGCAACGGTGCGGGCAAGACGACGATGATGAAGACCATCTCCGGGCTGCTCAAGCCAACCTCCGGGCGCGTCGTCTTCGAGGGCAAGCCCCTGACCGGCGTCTCCGCCCACCAGGTGGTGAAGCTCGGCGTGGCGCAGGTGCCCGAGGGGCGGCGCGTCTTCGCCAGCCAGTCGGTGCGCGACAACCTTCTCCTCGGCGCCTTCGTCCGGCTACGCGCCGGCAAGAAGCGCGAGGTGGCGGAGGACACCGAGCGGATGCTGGGCGTCTTCCCCCGGCTGCGCGAACGGCTGGACCAGCTGGCGGGGACGCTGTCCGGAGGCGAGCAGCAGATGCTGGCCATCGCCCGGGCGCTCCTCTCGCGGCCCAAGCTGTTGCTCCTCGACGAGCCCTCGATGGGCCTGGCGCCGGTCATCATCGACGAGGTGTTCGCCCTCATCGAGCAACTCAAGGCGGCGCGGGACACCACGCTGCTCCTGGTGGAGCAGCTGGCCTTCCGGGCGCTGGAGGTGGCGGACCGGGCCTACGTCATCGAGCAGGGAACCATCAAGCTCGCCGGCTCGGCCAAGGAGCTCCTCGCCAACCCCAGCGTCCAGCACGCTTACCTCGGCGCCGCGGCCACGCACTGAGGGGCCCAGACGTCACGCGGCTGGCC